>Ga0123334_1000065_pt1 | contig 120037 bp, 130 predicted proteins | sample BiotimSIPDNA_FD_89706 | JGI IMG/M metagenome (GOLD analysis project Ga0123334, IMG submission 89706) | Anaerobic biogas reactor microbial communites from Washington, USA - Biogas_R1 time_0 SIP DNA | ecosystem: Engineered > Bioreactor > Anaerobic > Unclassified | place: Washington, USA...
AAAGCCCGCCGAAGCGTCCCCGCGAAGCTCCCCCCAGGGAGACTCGATGCGGATATTTTTCAAATCGAGGATGCCGGCATTCCACTCCAGACTCCCCTGAATGCGGTCGATCCGGACCGGCGGCTCTTCAAGTCGGCGGTATTCGATATTGCTGATGTCGAGAGAAGCGATTCCGCCTCTCAGGGAACCGAGAAAGCCCGGTACGGAAGGCCAGCTCAAGTCCGGCGGCTCTTTCTCTTCCGGCCTCCGGTCGTGCACGGCGACGCCCTCCATCCGCAATTCTTCCACAGACAGGAAGCCCGCCGGAAGCGATCGAGGGGAAGGCTTGATGAAGATGGAGGAGATCCGCGCATCGAAGGATTCTGTGGACAGCTCCAGGTTTCGAAGCGCCAGACCGTCCATCAGGTTGCCCTCGGAGCGCCCGATTTTCATCTGAACGCCGGCCTGGCTTCCGAGAAATTTCAACAGCCGGAGGGACCCCTCGGGTGTTTTCAGAACATGATAGAGCGCTGCCGACAGGAGCAGAACGACCAGCAGAATCCCCGCGAGAAAGAACAGGCCGTATTTGACTCTTTTTGACGTCACAATTGAAACCCCAGAGAGAAATGGATGCGGTAATCAGAATCGGGATAGTCGATCGGATGAGCGACATCCAGCCGGATAGCTCCGACGGGTGTATAATACCGGACTCCGATGCCGACGCTGCGATAAAGTTCCAGATCCGACAGATTGTTGAAGGCGTTTCCCGTATCGTAAAAGACCGCCGCGCTGAAATTCTTCGGGAAAGCCTTTTCCAGCTCGACACTTCCGACGATCAGATTCTTGCCTCCGACGACCGTACCTGTCGAGTCCGTCGGTCCGAGAGAGTTATAAGAGAAGCCGCGCACGCTGTTGTCGCCACCGGTGAAAAAACGCAGGGACGCGGGCATGTCGCTGAGGGGATCTTTTTCATACGACGCGGCTCCCTGCGCACGGAACGTCGCCATAAGATCCCAGGGCAGGGGCAGCAGGTATCTTCCGTTGGCCAGCACCTGCGCAACTCCGACGTCGGAGCCGAGAAACGCATCCGTTCCCCTCAGTTCGAGAGCATAGTTGTAGCCTCTTCGGGGACGGATCAGATTGTCGTAACGCTGCCTTGAATAACGAACACCGGGCAGGACAAGGGTAGCGGTTACATCCTGCTCCCCCACCTCCGAATCTTCCCTCTGCAGGCGGAGATAGGCCGTACCGAGCCTCCCCCTTCCGAAATCCCAGGTCCGGTTTGCTTCGAGGGATGCAAACCGGCTCGTGTAGGAGGAGATGTCCTCATTCTGAAGTCTGAATTGAAAACCCGTAAAGCTTTCTATCCGACGTCCCGGCAGTCGAAAATCGGCGACAAACGCCTGAAGACGCTCAGAGACGACCAGGTCGGCGGAAAGCTCCCGTCCTTCTCCCGAAATGTTCAAATCCCGGTAGTGGGCGGATGCCCGAGGACCTGTATCCGTTCCGTATCCGATCCCGAACCGAAGCCGTTTTGGGAGGGCAGGTTCCAGTCGGATTGTTATGGGGACCATGAAATTTTCCGCTGTTTCCTTGTCCGGCTCGACAACGGCTTCCCGGAAGCGCTCGGAATTGATGAAATTCAGCTGGGTCCGATAGATTCTATTATAGGAAAAAGGCTCGCCTTTCCTGAAGGCCATATGCCTTCGAAGAAAGGCGTCGCTGTAAGCCTCTCCCCCCAGGATTTTCCAGTCGCCGAAAACATAAAAGGGCCCCGTATCGAGAAGGATTTCGATCCGGGCGGAATAATCCCGAAGGGAAACTTCAACCCGGCTGACGGAGAAGTCCGCATCGAGATAGCCCCGGGCAAATGCGGCCTCCCGGAGCTGTGTCTTGCCCGCTTCGTAGGCCGTATGGTCGAAAACATCTCCTTTTTTCAGGGGAAAGGAGTCGACGGCCCTGTTCAGACGGTTTTCCTTCGCCCCAGGCCCCTCGATCGCGAGGCTCACGTCCGCTACGAGAGTTGGCCGGCCGGGGGAAACATCCACTATGACGACGTAACCGTCCGTCGTCTTTTCGATCCGGGTTTTTGTGCGGACATCGTAATGGCCGAAGGGTTCCAGCGCGCGTTTCACCTTATCCGGAACCTGCTTTTCAAACCGTTCCAGCCAGGGCATATTGACGTCTCCGTTACGAACAATACCGGAAGGAATATCCAGAGCTGCCCGAACGTTGTCCAGCTTTTCGCCTTCGATCCCGGTTACGGCGACCTCAACGGGAGACGGCGCGGCGCCTGCGGAATAATTGAAGGCAAAAAGAATTACCGCCGACAGGATGACGGCACAGAAATTCTTCCATGGGACTCGGACGGGCTTTTTCTTCATGAGGTCACAATCCCCGGCCAAAACGATATTTGGCGCCTGTTAAAAAATCCTCTTTTTCGCGGACAGCGTTTCCGCTTCAAAATCAAGATTCACCCCGGTAAAGCCCAAAAATAACGCAAGGCCGCTTGTGAAATCAACAGAATGGAGAATGAAAGGCCGACAGATAATGTTCCGCTGCCGGTGATGACCGGAGAAATCAATCCTGTCGGCCTTCTTTTCGAAGATATACAGATGAGCTGATTTGCGCAAAGGAATATCCGATGAAGTTCTGCAGGCACCCACGACGCATTCGACTCATTTCCGGAAGTTCCTGTCGATTTTGTCTTTGTTCAATAGATACAAAATCAGCATGATGAAAAGAATGATGAAAATCCACTTTGGAAACTCAGCGGAGCCTCCTATGAGGCTGCCTGCGACGGCTATAATGAAGAAAAAGCAGGCATAAATTATTTTATCCCATCTATTCACAGCGAACCACCTTGACAGACATATCCGGATTTGATCAGGAGGATGCCCTTCCCATCAGCAGGACAGGAGACCATCCCAGGACGGTCTTGAGCGTCACATTATCACAGGTCAGGCTTCCCGTTAAGGCACAGGAGAGACAGACCTCCTGCAGTTGGTTTTTCCTCTCTCTCAGAAATGCCAGGGGAACTTCGAAAAGTCCTTGGGGCGCTTCTCCAGGAAGGCGCTGCGCCCTTCCACCGCCTCGGGTGTGCCGTAAGCGAGCCGGGTGGCCTCCCCGGCGAAGAGCTGCTGCCCCACCATGCCGTCATCCAGCAGGTTGAACCCATACTTCAACATCCGCATGGCCGTGGGCGATTTGGCATTCATGATTCCGGCCCATTCGAGGGCGACCGTCTCCAGTTCAGCGTGAGGGACGACCTTGTTGACCATGCCCATTTCGAAAGCATCCTGGGCGGAATAATCCAACCCGAGGAAGAAGATCTCCCGGGCGCGCTTCTGCCCGATGTGCTTGGCCAGATAAGCGGAGCCGTAGCCGCTGTCGAAGCTGGCCACATCCGGGTCGGTCTGCTTGAAGACGGCGTGTTCCTTCGAGGCGATCGTGAGATCGCAGACCACATGGAGGCTGTGGCCGCCGCCGACCGCCCAGCCGGGAACCACGGCCACGACGATCTTGGGCATGAACCGGATCAGGCGCTGAACTTCCAGGATGTGGAGCCGTCCAAGGCGGGAGGGATCGACGCCGCCCCCCTGCCCGGAGTATTGATAACCGTCTCTGCCGCGGACCTGCTGATCGCCTCCGGAACAGAAGGCCCAGCCCCCATCCTTTGGAGACGGGCCGTTGCCGGTCAGTAGCACCACGCCGACATCGGGAGTCATGCGGGCATGGTCCAGGGCGATGTAAAGCTCATCGACCGTCTTCGGCCGGAAAGCGTTGCGCACCTCCGGCCGGTTGAATGCGATCCGCACTGTGCCCTGCTCCCGGGCGCGATGATAGGTAATGTCGGTAAATTCAAAGCCGGGGACGGCAAGCCAGCGTTCGGGATCGAATATTTCTGAAATCATGGGGATCTCCCTTTCTTTATTAAAATCGTTTATGGCAGGCGAACGTTCTGAAATGTCTGGAACGTTCGCAGATCCTCTTCCGGGTCCAGGATGACCTCCAGCACGGCGGAACGTTCCGCATCCAGGGCCGATTCGTAGGCCTTTCTCAACTCGTCCGGCGTTGCCGCCCTGAAATAGGGCAGGTCGAACTGGGCAGCCAGCAGGTCGAAGGTCATGCCATGAGGCGTGGTCATGTAAGGTTCGAGAATTTCGGGGAAGTCGCGGATCGGAAGGCGCTCGAAAATCCGGCCTCCGCCGTTGTTGATGATGATCAGGACAACGGGAGTTGCGCTCTGAGCAAGCAGCAGAAGCGAATTCAGATCATGGAGAAAGGAGATGTCGCCGATGACCGCCGTCATCCGCCGCCGGGAGGCCTCGGCAAAGCCGACACTCGTGGCGATGTTCCCCTCGATGCCGCTGACCCCCCGGTTGGAAATCACGGATATTTTCCGAGGGAAAGGCGACCGGAATTTATCGAAGGCACGGATAACCAGGGAATTGCCCAGAAAAAGGCCTTCCCCGTCAGGCACCGCACCGAGGAGATCGGAGGCGATCCGGGAAAAGCTCAAAGTTTCTTCCGGAATCCGCCGCTGCAGGGCCTGGTAGAGGGTCTCCAGCGAATCGAGGAACCGGCAGCAGTCCGCCGCGTCCAGCGAGGGATTCTCCTGGAGGTGCAAGCCTTCGACAAAAGCAAAGGCGGGCATCGAAAGGCGGACATTCACCCGGTGGGCCGGATCACGCAGGCCGGTCCGGGGGCTGATCTGAACCACCGTCGCCTCGCTGTGCGGAAGCAGGGAAGCGAAATAATGCTTGGAAACGAGGCCGGAACCGAACTGCAGGATCGTCTCCGGGGCATAGGCGCTGACCAGCCGGAGGGCTTCGGGGTGATCGAGACTGAAGATCTGTCTGTCTGAAGGAATCCTTCCCTTCATGGAAGAAGCGATGTCACAGAAAACCGGCCAGCCGAGCTTCTTCGCCAACTCTTCGAGTGCCGGGGCATCCCGGGGTCCATCAAGGCGGCCGATGACGATCAGCCCTCTGGCGGTCCGGTTGAGAATCGCCTCAACGTCTTCAAGGCCGATGTGCAGGGTTCCCGGTGAGGGATACGTTGTATACGCTCCTTCCCGAGCATACAGACGCCCTGCCGTCGCCAGCAGCTCGTCCGGAATCGGTCGGGAATCGGGAATTCCCGGAACCAGTGGATCCCGAAAGGCGCAGTTGATATGCACAGGTCCCACAGGGCGGGCAATCAGGGAATCGATCCTGGCCAGCAGGGCCTCCAGGGGATAATCGGCGGAGGGACAGGGAATCAGAAGGGAATCGCGGCAATAGCGGCCATAAAGGTCCGGCTGGACAATCGTCTGGTTGGCGTCGCTGCCGATCAGCTCCGGAGGGCGATCAGCGCTCAGAATCACCAGCGGGATCTCGTCCCGGAAGGCCTCGATCACCGCCGGATAATAATTGGCCGGCGCCGTGCCGGAAGTGCAGACCAGAACGCCGGGGCGGCCGGCGGCCTTCGCGTGACCAAGCGCCCGATACCCGGCTGCCCGCTCATCCACGCAGATCTTCTTTACGGAGCGCTCTTCGTGAATCAGGGCGGAGATCAGCGGCGCGTTACGGTTTCCGGGAGAAATAAAGAAGGTATCCAGCCCGTTCTTGACCAGTTCGGCGACGATCAGCGAGGACCACAGCAGATTCAGGTTATCGGACAGCGGCATTCTGGGCATCAGCGCTCCTTCATGATGGCGGCGAAATTGTCCATTTTCTTTTCCGTTTCACTCCATTCGGCATGGGCGTTCGATTGCGAGACGATGCCCGCTCCGGCAAAAATATGCAACGCCTTCCCGTTGACCAGGGCCGAGCGGATGCCGACGGCAAATTCGGCGTTCCGGCGGTTCATCCAGCCGATGGGAGCCGCGTACCATCCCCGCCGGAAGGGTTCATGACGCCGAAGGCATGAGCGAATCTCCTCCTGGGGAAGACCGCCCACCGCCGGGGTGGGATGAAAAGCCGCGGCAACGGAAAGGGGCGAAAAACTCGAATGCGCCCTACCGGAAAACCGGGTAACGATGTGCTGGACGTTCTGCAGCTTCAGGATTTCTTCCCGGGATTCCATCCGCACATCCGCACAGAGCCGGTTCATCCCGGCCTCAATGAACCCCGCGACGAAGCGGTGTTCTTCCAGTTCCTTAGGCGAACTTAACAGTTCCGCTTCGAGGCGCTGATCGTCGAAGGGGGTTTTCCCCCGGGGACGCGTTCCGGCGATGGCCTCGGTCAGAATCTGTCCGTTCTGCATGCGGAACAGCCTTTCCGGAGAACGGCCCAGAAACGCGATGCCGTCATCAACCTGGTAAAAAAACGTGAATGAATTTTCCTGAATTCTCGACAGGGACGCGATAATCTGCGCCGGGTTCCACAAATCCCTGTGGGTGATGACCTTTTTACGGGCCAGAACGATCTTTTTCAGCTCGCCCTCCCGAATCGTCCGCAGCGCCTTTTTGATCATCCGGTTCCATTGCGGCTTGTCCGGGATGAGCTGCCTGTCCGCGACCGCCGGCTGAAACTCTTTCGGAAAGTTCCGGGTCAGGGCGTCCAGGGATTGCAGGGCATCGGCCAGTTCCCGGCAAACCTGCGCCCTGGACATTTCCTTTTTGTTGACGCAATTCACGCTGATCCGGACACCTTCAGGAGATCGCCGGATTTCCACCAGCGGAAGGGTAAACCGGAAGCGGCCGAAGGGCTCCCATTCAGGAGAAGAGGGTTCCTCATCAAAGGAAAAGCCTCCGAAGACGGGAATCGTTTCATCCGCATCCCACAACCAGCTAAATCCGTTCAGGATTTCATCCTCGCCGGCGGCCTCGATGTTCAGGGCACTCCCCAATCCCCCAAGTTCAAACAGATCGTCCCTGGCGCTGTAATAGAACTTTTCCGGGATCTGACAGGAAAGGATGATGTCGAGGATCGGATCACTCAACTCCGTCCGGTTCTCGATGCGCAGAAGATAACCGGCCTCTTTCCTTCCGGAATTTCGGGACAACCGGTCAATCTCTTCCCGAAAGAGGGGATAAAACAGAAAATCGGACTTCATGGGACGGATAATGATGAATTTCCTCTTTTAATAAACATCTTTCCGGAAGGAGACGTATTACAAGAACGACCCGATGTCAATGAAAGATCGAATCTTTTTTCCTTCCCACTTCCTTGATACATTCCATCTTGACACTCCCGTCTGCCTGCTCTACATTGTTTTTTACTTTCATTTCAATCCTGCCTGGGAACGTTAAGATTCAACAGGTCTCTTCATGATTTTTCGCGAAATAACATTGGGTAAGCAAGGCAAAGCATGGACCCCTTAGAGGAAAAAATCGCCGCCTTTGAGACGGCCTGCCGCAAAGCCGGCCTCAAGGTCACCCGTCAGCGCCGGGAGATCTACCGCGAACTCCTGCTGTCGACCGATCATCCCTCTGCGGAGGCCCTGCATCAGCGTCTCCGTGGCATACTTCCCGGAATTTCCCTGGACACGGTCTACAGAACCCTCGCGACCCTTGCAAACGCGGGATTGATCAAGAAGGTGGAAACCTCGGAAAGTCTCTCCCGTTTTGAGGCAACGTTCAGCCGGCATCACCATCTCATCTGTCGCCAGTGTGGTCAGATTCAGGATTTTACATGGTCTTTTCTCGACGAGGTCTCTCTTCCCGATGAAATCGGAGACTGGGGCCGCATCGATTCCAAAAACGTCGTGGTTTATGGCATCTGCAGTACCTGTCTCAATCAAACTCACAAAAAGAATTTCTGAAATAAACATTGTTTTTGCCATCTAAATAAGATATTTTCTTATTTAGAAAATCGTCAGCGGCCATTGTTAATAGTTCAGCCAACCTTTCCCGGCTTTCTGCCGGGACAACGCAAAATAAGGGAGGAGAAAGCAATGAGCAAGGAAAAGAAATTAACGACCCGGGCCGGCGCCCCCGTCGTCGACAACAACAACATCATGACTGCCGGGCCACGAGGGCCACAGCTTCTGCAGGATGTCTGGTACCTGGAGAAAATGGCCCACTTTGACCGGGAGGTGATTCCCGAACGGCGGATGCATGCCAAGGGCTCCGGCGCCTACGGCACCTTCACCATCACCCAGGACATCACCAGGTACACGAAGGCAAAGATCTTTTCCGAGATTGGGAAAAAAACAGAGATGTTCGCGCGCTTTTCCACGGTGGCCGGAGAACGCGGCGCTGCCGACGCCGAGCGGGACATTCGCGGTTTTGCGCTTAAATTCTACACCGAGGAGGGTAACTGGGATCTGGTGGGCAACAACACGCCCGTCTTCTTCCTCCGCGACCCGCTCAAATTTCCGGACCTCAACCATGTCGTCCATCGCGATCCGCGCACCAATCTGCGCAACGCCAACAGCATGTGGGACTTCTGGACGTCCCTGCCTGAGGCCCTGCATCAGGTGACCGTGGTAATGAGTGACCGCGGGATCCCGGCAAGCTATCGTCACATGCACGGCTTCGGCAGCCACACCTTCAGCTTCATCAGCCCCAAAAACGAGCGCTACTGGGTCAAGTTCCACTTCCGCACCCAGCAGGGGATCAAAAATCTCACCGACGCGGAGGCTGAGGCTGCAATCGGCCAATGCAGGGAAAGCCATCAGCGGGATCTCTACTACAGCATCGAGAACGGCGATTTTCCGCGCTGGACCATGTACGTCCAGATCATGACTGAAGAGCAGGCCCTGAACCATCCCTACAACCCCTTCGACCTGACCAAGGTCTGGTATCACAGCGATTATCCCCTCATCGAGGTCGGAGTCATGGAGCTGAACAGGAACCCGGAAAACTACTTCGCCGAGGTCGAACAGTCCGCCTTCAATCCGGCCCACGTCGTGCCCGGCATTGGTTTTTCACCCGACAAGATGCTCCAGGGTCGCCTCTTCTCCTACGGCGACGCCCAGCGCTACCGGCTCGGCGTAAACCATCTCTCGATCCCCGTAAACGCACCCCGCTGTCCCTTCCACAGTTATCACCGCGACGGCCAGATGCGGGTAGACGGCAACTACGGTTCGACCATCGGCTACGAACCCAACAGCTACGGCGAGTGGCAGGAGCAGCTCGACTTCGCCGAACCGCCCCTTAAGCTCTATGGCGACGCCAAGAACTGGAACTTCCGCGAGGACGATGACGACTACTACACTCAGCCCGGCAAACTCTTCCGCCTGATGAGTCCGGAGCAGCAGCAGGCCCTTTTCGGGAACACCGCCCGCGCCATCGCAGAAGCTGCAAAAGAGATCAAGATGCGCCACATCGGCAACTGCATGAAGGCCGACCCGGCCTACGGCAAAGGAGTGGCCGACGCCCTGGGCCTTCCTCCGTATCCCATGAGCGATATCTGCGCGTAAGCCTTGTTTGTCTCTGCTCACACCGACCTGAGCAGGCGGCGGCTCCAAAGAAGATCGGGCAGCCGCCTGCTTTTTTCGTCAGACCGATCCCTGTCGGCAGAGGCTCCCCCAATAATCCTCTCTCTTTGCCAAACCTTTTTCTGTGCATTGCGGCCACTATCTCATTGACAGACCCGCCGGCTTTCCTTAAGCTCTCTGTCCCGGAAAGGATTTACAAATTTACTCAAAGCCGTTTCCCTCATTCCCCGGAATGACAGGATACCGCTTTGTCAGGAGATCTTTTATTGAAGAAACACCACCTCCGACATGCTCTGCTTGTTCTTTCAGCCGCAATCCTTCTCGCGGTTTCATGCTCCTTTTCCGCTGCCTCCGCTTCCGCGTCCCCGCCCGCGTCCGAGAAAAAAATCGCCGTATGGGAGGCCGCGATCCTGGGAGTTGTCGAAGGCATCACGGAATATCTGCCCATCTCTTCCACAGGACACCTGATCCTTGCCAGCCACGCCCTGGGTATGACGCAGTTCAGTGAAACGCGCGGCCCCCTGGGCACTCTCATGGTTAAAAACGACGCCATGGACTCTTACAACATTGTCATTCAGCTCGGGGCGATCCTTGCCGTCCTGGGACTTTATCGCAAGCGGGTGAAACAGATGCTGAAAGGATTGAGCGGGGCTTTGGCTGTCCTTGTATCCCGCAGGTCGGTCACGGCACTGGGGGATTCTGAGCGGCAGGGGCTCAAGCTCCTTGGACTGCTGCTGCTCGCCTTCCTGCCGGCCGCCGTGTTCGGGAAACTCTTTCATGAAGTCATCGAGACGTATCTTTTTGGCCCGCTGCCCGTGGTGTACGCCCTGGTGGCCGGCGGGGTCCTGATGATCGGAGTGGAGTATTTCTTCTGGCTGAAGGATCGCAACCGGCTGCGCATATCCGATGTCAATTCGATGTTCTACCGGCAGGCCCTGTTCATCGGGATGATGCAGGTGGTGTCGATGTGGCCGGGAACGAGCCGGAGCATGATCACCATGATCGCCGGGCTGATCGTCGGCCTCGACATGATCGCGGCCGCCGAGTTCAGTTTTCTCCTGGCCCTGCCGACCCTCGGCGCGGCGACGCTGTATTCCGGATACAAAAACTGGCATGCCCTTGATGATTCCGCCGGAATGCTGGCCCTGGCAGTGGGACTGGCCGTGAGCTGGCTGACCGCCGTGATCGCCGTAAAAGCCCTGGTCAGATGGCTGACCCATCACGGCCTCATCCCCTTCGGCGTATATAGAATCCTGCTGGCAGGGGTTCTGCTCATCTACTTCTGGCAGTGGAGATGACGGAGTTGAGTTCTACATCGAAACTATGCCTTGGACGACGGTGTCATCGTTTCCTGAATGATCGCCTTATCTATCCCGCACCGCCCCGGCCCTGTCGCCCTGCTATCGTCTCTGATCTGGAATGAGATGGAATAAAGCGCCTCAGAAGGGGCTTTCCGGTTCCTGCTGGCTGAGACAGTGCCAGCTTCCCAGGCCCCAGATGATCTCCACGGAGTCGATGCCGATGACGGGCCGGTCGGGAAAACAGCGGCTCAGAAGGTCGATGGCCTTCTGGTCTTCGACGCACTGAAAGGTTGGAACGATCACGCCGGCATTGCAGATGTAGAAATTGGCATAAGAGGCGGGCAGGCGCTGCCCGTCGTAAAAGACCGGATGCGGCATGGGAATTTCAACGATGTTCAGTTGCCTGCCGTTGAGTAAACGCATTTTTTTCAACGCCTTCAGGTTGTCCCGCAGGGGCCGGAAGTTGGCGTCCTTCCGGTCGGGTTCCACCATGGTGATCACCGTGTCGGGCGCCACAAAGCGGGTCATATCGTCGATGTGTCCGTCGGTGTCATCCCCTTCGATTCCCTCACCCAGCCAGAGCACCTGCTCCACTCCGTAATAATCCTGCAGAAACTGTTCGATCTGCCCCTGATTCAAACCGGGATTCCGGTTTTCGTGCAGCAGACAGGACCTCGTCGTCAGAACGGTCCCCCCACCGTTGAAATCCACGGCTCCTCCCTCCATGACGATCCCCGGGGAAAAAACGGGGAGACCGAGAGATGAGGCGACGCGCCGTGGTATCGCATTGTCCAGGCCGTGGGGATATTTGTTTCCCCAGGCGTTGTACTCCCAGTTGACGATCACTTTTCCCGGCCTTAGTTCCGGCCGTCGCGCGATCAGGAAAGCCGGACCATGATCCCGGCACCAGGCGTCATTAGTGGGATGTTCATAAAGAGAAATCTGTGCCAGGTTTACGCCGATTATCTCCAGCGCCTCCCGGACCTGTCGGCCCATGGCCTCGTTGGCCACGTTGATGTTGACCCTCTCGCCACGGCTGATCTCCCGGATAAACTGGTTGTAGAAGGGAAAAATCGTGGCAATCTTCCCCGGCCAGGAAGCCTCGTTATGGGGATAGCTCAGCCAGGTAGCGGCGTGACGATGCCATTCGGGAGGGAAAAAGTAACCCAGGTCTTTCGGTGTCTTCATAGAATCGGCGGAAGTCTCAGTCAAGGAAACGCTTTTGAAGATCCCCGTAGGATTCGATCCGGCGGTCACGCAGAAAAGGCCAGTGAATCCGGTAGAAGTTGGTGAGGGACAGATCGATACTCTGCACATGCACGACCTCTTCATGGTGCGGGGCCTGCCAGAGAACGGTACCCAGAGGATTGGAGACAAAGGAACCGCCCCAGTACTGCATTTCCCCTTCCCGACCCGTACGGTTCACCGCCACGACATGCAATCCGTTGGCGATGGCGTGCCCCCGCTGGATTGTCTGCCAGGCATCGAACTGTTCCCGGTTGGCCTCTTCGTTTTGAGCCGTTGCCCAGCCTATCGCCGTAGGATAGAAAAGGATTTCAGCGCCCATCAGGGCGGTGATCCGGGCCGCTTCAGGATACCACTGATCCCAGCAGATAAGCGTCCCGATTTTCGCGTAACGGGTCGTAAAGACGCGGTATCCCAGGTCGCCCGGCGTGAAGTAGAACTTTTCATAGTAGCCGGGGTCGTCGGGAATGTGCATCTTGCGGTACTTACCCAAGTATTCTCCTCCCGCGTCGATCACGGCCACGGTATTGTGATACAGACCCTCCGCCCGCTTCTCGAAGAGAGAGGCGACGATCGCCACATCCCGTTTCCGGGCCAGCGCCTGCAGGCGTTCGGTGGTAGGTCCGGGAACGGCTTCGGCAAGCCGGAAGCAGTCATAGCTTTCCACATCACAGAAATAAAGGGACGTAAAGAGCTCCTGAAAACAGAGAATCTGCGCCCCCTGCCCAGCGGCGATTTCGGCCTTTTCCAATGCCCCGGCCAGATTTTGCTCCATGTCCGGTCCGCAGGCCATCTGGATCAGGCCAACCGAGACCTTTCTTTTTTTTCCGTTCATGCCCTGCTCGATCCTCTGTCGGTTTCTGGTCTTTCTTGAAGTACACCGATATACATACCGGCTTTACGATTGTCAATTACTGAATCCTGAGAGGAGCTGCCGTTGTAATCAATTGGTTAGCCGAACTGGATCAGGTCATTCTCTGTATTTGTAACCGGTTTTCTCAAAAATTGCATCTCCCGGTCTACAAGGATTTCCTATGTTTGAATACAAAGAGTTTGCTTCCCATAAAATTGATTACTGTGCCTCCGAGAATGCCCATGAAGGCCGCCGTGAGATAATGCGTATTGAAGAAGTGAATATGTTCATATAGATAGACAGAGACAAGCCAGTTTATAGTAAAGCCGATCAACGACACCAAGAAAAAAGACAGGTATTGTCGATAGATATTCCCCTGTTCCGCTCTTGAGAATGTAAACCTCCTGTTCAATAGGAAATTGGAGGTAACGGCAAAAATAAATCCGATCACCCGTGCAATGCGAAATTGGAATAGTTTCGAAACGATGCCGAAAATTACAAAAATCTGCATTGATAAATAGACAAATGTGAGATCAACCATCATGCCGAAGCCGCCGATGAGGCAAAATTTTGTGAACTCGGCAAGGGTTTTGTATTTATATTCAAACAGCCTTGTGATGTGTATAAGATAGTATATCTGTTCCTTTAGCGACAGTTTGCTTTCACCGAACAGTCTCTCCTGAAATTGAATAGGAACTTCCGATATTCTCTTTGGAGAAGCCTTGACAATCATTTCCAAGCCTATTTTGAACCCAAGGGGATTCAATGCAGGTAATGGATTAAGCATCTTTCCAGGAAAAGCGAAAAAACCTGCCATCGGATCGGAAACACGGGTAAAGGGTCTGGCTATCATCTTCGATAACCAGGCATTCAACTTGCGATACCAGTTGAAATGGTGTGCAGAGCCGCCTTTAACGAACCTGCTGCCGATCATAAAATCACAGCTGCCATCCAATATCGGGGAGACGAGTTCCGGTATTTTTGCGGGAGGATGACTCAAATCCGCATCCATAATGACGACAACCTCTCCCGTAACCAGTCCAAACCCGGAAATCACAGCGGAAGACAGGCCCTTCTCGGATTTTCTGACCTTCAGTTCTATGTTGTATCTATCTTTGATCTTCTCAATGGCTTCGATGATGCCGTCTTTTGAATCATCATCCACAACTATGATTTCATAAGTAAGGTTCGCATCCTTCATAGCCCGATCAATCTGTTCCGACAGAGGGGTTATGTTCTTTGCTTCTTTATAGGTTGGGACAATGATGGAAACATTCATGGCATTCATTCTTAATCCTCAGTAATCCTTCGATTCTATTGCTCCGGAAATAACTATATCAAAGTACGATCGCCTTCTTCGAAAATTATGAGCGTCCCCTGATTTTTTATTGGTAGTATAAAACATTTTGTGTAAAATTCATTGCGCTGAAGAGGTAGTAAAAAAGGCGCTTTTCCTTTAAAGAGGTTTTAGTCCAAAACCATAGATTAAAGGAGAAAGCGCCACGAAACTGGAAGTTACGGTACCTGAGATTGTGGATATTATCAAGCCGATTCAGGAGAAACGGGGGGATTGTTTGAGATGATGCGCCTGGATGTTCGCGGGAGTGTCGGTAAATATCTTTCCCGGATGATGGACGCTGAACTCTGCCATTTACTGAAAAGGGAATATTATGAGTACGGCAAGGGGGAAGTGAATCATCGGAATGGTCATTATTCCCGTCATTTCACCCTCAAAAGGATTGGGAAGGTCGATGTGGAAGTTCCGCAAAACCGATGGGGCGATTTCCGGAGCCAAGTTCTCCCAAAAAGTAAGCGGTACGAAGAGGAACCGGCCTCATCCTGGCGGGAATTTTTCAAGGATCTGAAGTCCCGGGGCATGGACCGCCGAAAGGTGGAATTAGGAATTATGGATGGCCTGCCTGTCTTCAAGAAACTGGTCCAGGAAAATTTTACACAAAATAGTTGACACTACCTCTTTAACATTTCTGCATATGCGGATGGATAAATGTCTCGAGATCAGCACACCATACAAAAAATGATTCCCCGAATCGGACTTCCCGGCACGGCATTGCGGTACGCCGGACTGAGGTGGCAATGGGTTGGTACCTTCGCACTGTTGCTCGTCTTGGCACTGGGGCTTCGTCTGCTGGCAATGGCAAACGTGCCGTTGATTCCCGAGGAGGCGTACTACTGGATGTACGCGCAACACGCTGAACTCAGCTACTTCGATCATCCACCGATGATCGCCTGGGTGATCGGTCTGGGAACGGCGGTTTTCGGCCATACGGAGTTTGGTGTCCGCATCGTCGGGAACCTGTTGATGCTTGGCGCGAGTTTGCTGATGTACCGATTCGGACGGGCCTGGTTCAGTCAGGCGGCCGGTGCGGTGGCAGCTTTGCTTCTGCAAGTCTTGCCGGTGTTTTTCGGTGTCGGGTTTATTGCGACGATGGACGCGGCGTTGGTTTTTTTCTGGATGCTCGGTCTGGTCGGCGTAACTGCCGCGTTGCGTGACAACCGAGCGTGGGGCTGGTATTTGGCCGGATTCGCCCTCGGTTCGGCCATGCTCAGTAAGTATACTGGCTTGTTCCTGGCTGTGGGGACAGGACTGGCGGTTGTTGCACATCGACCATGGCGGCGGCATCTGCAAACCATCCACCCATACCTATCGATCCTGTTCGCGGTGGCCCTTTTCAGCCCGGTCATCATCTGGAATGCACAGCACGACTGGGCCAGTTTCCGTTTCCAGTTCCTGGATCGCTTCACCGCTGAGCCGATTAGAGTTAGCACGATGCTGACGTTCATAGGATTTCAACTCCTGATCGCAACACCGATCATTTTCTGGGTTTACGGTCGACTCACTGTCCAACTGCTTCACAAACCGCTGCAGGCGTTGCCCCCGCAATCTACCCTCACGTTTGCATTCAGCTTGCCCCTGTTTTCGATAATGGCATATAAGTCGCTCCGGTATGGCGTCCACATCAACTGGACGCTCCCCGCATTTCTCAGTCTTTTGCCCGCCGTATCGCAATGGTTTATTGATCATGGACTTGCCGACTTCAAACGCCGGCTGTGGACACGCGGATTTGCGTGGACGATCATACTCTGCGTTCTTTTCAATATCAGTTCGGCCGCATACCTGCTGATCCTCCAGCCACGCGTGCAATGGATCTCGGCATTCGGGCCGTGGAAGCAGTTAGCCTCTATCGTCGAGCAGTACGAAGATCAACTTGAGTCAGAGACCGGGCGTGAGCCCCTGATCATCGCGGAGGGCGCGTACCGCCTGGCCAGTGTCCTGGCCTTTTACCGCAGGCCAGTAGAACACCACGTGAACACAGCCTGCTACACAACCAGCCAGTGGGTTCTCGGAGGTAACGGCCTGGGTTATCCCTACTGGAGCGACCGTAATCGCTGGCAAGGGAGTGTCGCCATCTTTATCGACGACGACGAAGGCGCTCTCGCAAGAACGCGGGATCACTTCGATGAAGTCCGGCTGGTAACAGACGCGCGTCTGCTTGAACTCGGACGGCATAAATACCAGCTCGTTATGGGCAAAAACCTGAAGTTAGGCAATGATTCGGTTTCCAGTAAATAATGATCGAGACGATGCAGAATGCCGTTTCAAACGTTGGCTGTCCTTTTTTCATCCCCAACCTTAATCTCCTCGCAAAATCGACTCTGTATCAACGGCTGAAAGTCTCATGCCAAGCTTCTCATAAAGGCTGATCATACAGCAGAAGCGAAATTGAGACACTTGGCAGGGTGGTGTTAGTCAACTCTGGGGGTTGCTTCCTGTAACAGCATATCAGCCAATTACTGAGGGAGTGCAGCCTTTCGAGTGGCAATCAATAAAACCTCAGCCTCTCAATTAATGGATACAATCCCACTGATTATTTCAAGAAAAGAACCGATAGATAGATAGAATTAAAGCCGTATTAAATCTTTATGTTCCCCCTCAGGTTCGTGCGGATTGACGTGAATCGTGACATCCCCGACATTGGTAAACTTTTCAAATAAGCGCTTTTTAACTAAAACCGTTGCTTCATGTGAATCCTTAACTGTCATATTGGGGTCCATCTCCAGTTTGAGGGTCATGATGAGGTACTGGCCAGAACGGCGACAGCGAACCTCGTGGACACGTTCAACCGCCGGAATTTTATCCACCTCTGCAGCTATCTCACAGATTAGTTCCTCTGGAGCCTGGCCATCCATCAGGTCATGGGCCGCGTTATGGAAGGTTTCCCAAGCAATATAAAAAATGAAGAAAGCTGTAAGGACTGCGGCGAGAGGATCCATAACTGATATACCCAAATATGCCCCTCCTACTCCAATCAGCGTTGCTATAGAGGTAAGGGCATCCTTGCGATGATCTTTTGCAATGGCATCCACGGCCGGACTCTCAAGCCGTTTCGCTACACTTCGGGTATAATGGAAGAGGGCTTCTTTAATGATGACAGTTGACACAGCAGCAAGAATAGCGATCAGATGCGGTTCCAGATATGATCCGTTCATGATAGTCTGGACTGCTCTGAAGAGAATGCCGCCACCGGCGGAAAAAATAACGAGAGAAACCAGGATCGCAGATATGCTTTCTGCTTTGCCATGACCAAAGGGATGCTTCTCGTCAAGTGGTTTACGGCCGATTTTGAGTGCAATCATCGTGGAAATAATTGCTACAAAATCGCAGACGCTTTCCATGCCGTCAGCAAAAACAGCTTCCGAATTGCCAAAATGACCAGCCAGAAGTTTCATGGTCATCAGGACCGCATTGACCCAGAAGCCAATGGAGATAATGCGGTCCGCCATCCCGAATCGTTCGTCTCTATCCATGGCTTTCCCAGTTACGAACTCTCATGAATCAATCTGTGACGTTTCGCATGAATCAGTCTTTTTCTTCTGATGAATCCTCATCATCGGAATCTTTCTCAGACTTTTCCTCGCCCGACTTGGCAACGCCCTTCTCATTTTCTTTCTGCTCGTTACCGGTACCTGGAATTACCTGATCAAGCTGCTTTTTTATTTCCTCTTTCGTTTTGGCAACCTCGCCCTCAACCGACTTTTTAGCTGCATTGGTAAGTTCCTTTGCCGTTTCGCTATCACCGCACCCTGTTAAAAAAAATGTCGCCATGATGAATATGGCAATCAAGGTTCCATTTAAGATTTTCTTTGCCAGGTTATTCATATCATTTCTCCTTATTTATTATAGACATTAGATTATGCGCTACACGGCCTGAATCACCTTGATATTAATCAAATAAATCATGGAGAAAGCCTCGTTTCTTTTTGTGATGATCTTCGTAATGATCATCGCGATGCTTATCATAATGATGATCATCCCGCCTCTCCGGATTGGGCCGGGAAGGCATTCCCGATGTTGACCGTTCGATTATCTTGTCCAGCTCGCCCCTGTCCAGCCATACACCGCGACATTTCGGACAATAGTCAATTTCTATACCCTGACGTTCTGTGATGGCCAAGGGGATATTACAAATGGGACAATTCATGGTTCTTTCTCCTATGGGTTGAAGTGTTTTTTGATAATTAAGCTGCTCGAACACCTATAAAACCAACAGATAGGGCTTCGATAACTTTCATCTTCTTGATAAAAATTCAGTGGTTTGTTGAATTAAAACCTGGATGGGGGAGCTTTATTGGGATAAGTGCCTGCTATCTGAGAATGGATGAAGAGTGTTTTTTTGTCACGTAAAATTCCGGATAAAAACAGAAATATTGCAATCATCAAAAGATGAAGACTCGCGACGGCAGGAGCGGAACTACCCTCTATTTTACTGAAGGACCCATTGAGGGAGGCCTTAAGCTTGCAGATAGAGCAAGTGGGCGAACCAAACGAGTTGTCATGATGATGCAACGAGACGACCAGAACTGCCAGGAAAAAGCCCATAAGCGAAATAAAAACAATTTTTTTGACCATGGGATGAAGCATTGTTCGATGGCGCCTTGTCGTCTTTATGAACGGTGTAAGAAATACATTATACCAGAAAGCTTGTCAATGATATTAACAAGAAGAATAGAAAAACACAGTCAAAGAGTGATTGTAGTTGTTGTGAATAAGACTTTACTTACAAACGAAATCACGCGGTCAACTGAAACCTCGGTGTGATCGACATCAATCCGGAGCGGATAAAAATGGCTGACCGGGTCTTCGATATGGGTCGAATGGCCGCCGGGATCAAGCATTTCCTTATGCAGCAAACCGGCAATAAGTAGCTGGCCGAACCCTTGATCGGATATTTTCTCTGAAATTATGCCTGCCACTTCCCTGATCGCCTCTTTAAATTAATGTACCTGACGGCTTGGCAGCATTAATATCGTGTCGCGATATTGGAACTGGTCGATTCAACCGCGCTGAATTAGAAAATATTCCTGACTCCCTCACCATTTAACACCAGCAAGAACGCCAGGTTTGTTTAAGTCACTGCCCATCCTTCCGTTGCATTCCGGACACCTTCCTTACTTTAGATTATGTATTTATTGACATATGTTTTTGCTTGCCATATACTCCTTTCCCGCAAAGCAAATATAGCAATAATTATCATATAGTTGCACGATATTTTAAATTTAAGGGAAGCATCTTCATGTTGAAAGTTCAAATACAGAAAAAAAGGCCGTCTCGATATGCAGATTGATTTTCATATCGAAAAGCCATGAATCACAATCCTGTAAGGAGAGATGATCATGTTTTACATTCCCGACCACTATATTGAAACCCTGATTAACGAAGATCTCCAACTGATGGACGTGACCACCCTCAGTATGGGGATCGAAGACCTCCCGGGCCGGTTGGCATGTTACCCCAAAAGGGAATGCGTCATCGCCGGAGTGGAGGAAGCGGCACGCATCTTCACAAAAATCGGCGCCGAAGCTGAAATCATGATCCCCAGCGGCCGGCGCGTGGAGGAAGGGAAGATCTGTCTTGCTGTCGTCGGTACCGCCGGAATGCTCCATGCCGGCTGGAAGGTCGCCCAAAATGTGATGGAATACGCCTCCGGCATCGCAACCCGGACCGCAGAGATGGTCCGTAATGCCCGAGCGGTCAAACCGGACATCAAGATAGCGGTCACACGGAAACATTTTCCCGGCGCCAAGGCGCTTTCCCTCAAGGCGGCACTGGCGGGAGGCGCCAGCATCCACAGGCTCGGCCTCTCGGACTCCATCCTGGCCTTCGAGCAGCACCGGGTATTTGCCGGTACCGATGATGACTTTCTCTCTCTGATTCCTGCCATGGCCCGTGAATTTCCAGAGAAAAAGATCGCCGTGGAAACGGATTCCCCGGAAGAGGGACTGTCTTTCGTCCGGGCGGGCGCCCATGTGGTGCAGTGCGAAAGGTTCACATTCAAAGAGCTTGCAGAGTTCGTTTCTGCAGCAAAGCAGCTCAATCCGTCCCTGGAAATATCCGCCGCGGGGGGAATCAACGCATCCAACGCTGCAGAATACGCGGCCACAGGGGTCGATTTCCTGGTGACTTCATGGATTTATTTTGGAAAACCGGAAGATGTAAAAGTGCGGATGACGTGCGAGAGATATGAAGGAGAGAGAGAAAAGGTTCTGAAGTTCTCTTCGGGTCATTACAATACGGTTCAGTGCAATGGATGATCCGAGTAGATTTCGAATAAAAATCGTGATAGTCAGCATAAGCATGGGCACTGGCGAAAGTTTCTTTGATCTGCCGGAGAACATGGTCCCGAATTTTTGAAAGGGTTATATGCTGAAAGCCATTTTTTCCCCATTTCGGGGCAAAGGATTACTATGAAAGACAGTTTTGGACGTGAGATTAATTATCTGCGGATTTCGGTCACGGATCGCTGCAACTTGAGGTGCCGCTACTGCATGCCGGAGGAAGGCATTGAAAGCAAACTGGGACATGAAGGAGTATTGAGCCTGGAAGCGTTCGCGCGCGTCGTTCGGCTTGCAGCCCAGGTCGGAATCCGCAAGGTGCGACTGACGGGGGGAGAGCCGCTGGTCCGCAGAAACATCCCGCAATTGATTCGCTACATCGCCGATGTTCCACAGATCGACGATATTGCATTGACAACCAACGGGATTCTGTTTGCCCCTATGGCGGAAGAATTAAAAGCTGCAGGACTCAACCGCGTCAACATCAGCCTGGACAGTTTCAAGGAGGACCGGTTCCGTTTTATCACCCGGGTTGGAAATCTGGATCAGGCGAAAAAGGCGATTTTCAAGGCGTTGGAGCTGAAGATGAATCCGGTGAAAATAAATACGGTAGTCATCAGGGGATTTAACGATGATGAGATTCTGGATTTTGCCCGCCTCGCTTATGATTATCCTCTGCACGTCCGTTTCATCGAGTTTATGCCGGTTGGAGACCTTCTTTACTGGAAAAAGGACCGTTTGATGAAAACAGATGAGATCCTGGAGATGGTGAAAAAGCAGTTTCTCCTGACCCGCTTCAAAGATATCCGAGGCAGTGGCCCGGCAAGATATTATAAAGCGGAAGGCGGCAAGGGTTCGATCGGTTTCATCAGCCCCATGAGCAACCACTTCTGCGCTCAATGCAATCGGATTCGAATGACAGCCGACGGGATGATTCGAGGTTGTCTGTACGACAAAAGGGAAGTTAATTTAAGACCTTCGCTGGAAAACGGCAGTGATGAAGAAATCCTGAATCTCCTTATTGAAACCATTACGCAAAAACCGGCCCGGCACATGATGGACAGCGGCTGGGGAGCGAAAAATGAACGCAAGATGTTTCAAATAGGCGGTTAGCATCCTGTCGGACCTGACCGGGAAATGACTTCATTATGTCGATTGCTCAATCCTTTTCCGTCATCCCCCATCAATAAGATCCTCTGAAGACATCTGAAAATTATTCGCGGACAACTTCCACCAGGACCTGATTCCGGTCATCTCTCCTGATTCATGCATAACAGTTATTATCAGTCGCCAACTATTCAATATATTAATTTTACGAATTCTCATACGTTTCATATAGGTTGCCACGTTCCAGAAAATTCTGGACGAATTTCAAACCACACCAGGAATCAATGGAAGGAGAAACGGAATGAAGGATATAAAGAATGGTTGTGCTAACCTAAAATTGATCAGGGGCGTGGACTTGCGCTAGCCCAAAATTGACCACCCCAGAGCACCAGAGACCTGCTAAGAGGATGTGGTATTCCAGATCTTTCAAAGCAGGAAGAAGCGAACCGGGCAAGGAAAAAGCAAAAACCTCCAATGGATCGCCCAAAGTCTTCGTCTCTTGCCCGATCCGGTGGTCGGCGTTATGGATAGGCCGCAAAGCAAACCGGCTGACTTCTATCGTGAATTGGGAGAACTCTTCGGAGTGGGATTGACGCCCTTGAATCGCTATGACGGCTTCAAGGCCCTGCAAACAAAATGCAAAAATCACTGCCTATCCACGCTGGGCCGTCTGGTGCTGCTCATCAACGAAGCTCAGGAAGTATCGTCATCCTGTCTGACCGAACTGCGACTGCTGCAAAGCGCCACCTTCGATTCGGAAAGTATCCTATATACCATTATACCATCCTTTGCGGCGGCGAATGTCTACCGGGACGGTTCCGCACCCCGGAACTTCTCCCCCTGGGAAGCCGTATCCGAGTCCGACTCCAACTGGCGCCCGCTAACTCCGGAACAACTCCGGGAATACATCAGCTTCTCCCTGGAGCAGGCCGGAAACCCACACCTGATGACCCGGGAGCTGATTCAATCCTTGATCGAACGTTTTCTTAAGGAACTTCCGCCCATTGATGGGGCACGTTGGCTGCTTGAGCGGAAATATGGCACCGTTTCTTGTTAAAGAACAAATAGTTAAGTACATTTAGGCTTGTGCGAAAGTTAAGCTTATATGCATAAGGCGGTTAAGTACAAATTATTGCCGCCCCCACTGCACCCATGATAGGATGGCGAAAAATTCATAAAGAGGGACGGCATATGCTCAAGGTGAACCTCAATGCGGGTAATCTTCGAATATGAATATGCAGAAGATCCTCCTGTTTGTGAAGTATCCGGAACCGGGGAAAGTCAAAACGAGACTGGAATCCCTTCTGGATCAAGCCGATATAGCCCGCCTTTATTTCTGCTTCGTTATGGATTTACTGGAAACTCTGGGCGGTACGGGTTGTCTTGTGGATATCATCTATGATCCACCGGAAAAGGAAAGAGAAATGGCACGCCTGTTCGGGGAGGGTTATGTTTATCGGCCGCAGGAAGGAACCGATTTAGGGGAGCGTATGAAAAATGCCTTTCAGAGTTCTTTTGCCGGGGGGATGACTTCGGTCGTGCTGATCGGGTCCGATCTGCCGGACCTGCCACGCTCTGTCTTGCGAGAGGCTTTTTCTTCCCTGGAAACGAAGGATGGCGTTCTCGGACCATCCGTCGATGGCGGGTATTATCTGGTCGGCTTCCGGAAGGGAGGGTTCTTCCCTGCGGTTTTTGACGGTATTCCGTGGAGTACGGATTTGGTCCTTTCAGAAACGATGAGGCGCTTCTCTGCCGCCGGACGAAGCATCTCTCTTCTTCCCTCGGGACGAGATCTGGATAATCCCGAGGATCTACAGGACTTTCGACGGCGGAATATGGCATCTCACTTCGCCCGTTTCCGGACGATGAATTTCCTGAATCAACTCGAATTTCCTGATTGAGCCCATGTGATCGATCCAGCTGAAAGATCCTGTAATTTTTCGAATCCGTTCATGGTCCATTATTCATCGGGCATCCATAAGCGCTGGCTCCTGTCTTGATGATGCCGTTGTCCCGAAGACGAGGGGAAACCCCCATCTTGTCTTTATACGGCCAAGTCCTTTCTGCAATTTACCAAGGAGGGTCAGGAACGGTCCCATAATGCCGTTGTTTTCCAGGCCCATGTGGCGTACTGCCGTTTCATAATACTGACCCTTTCCAAGCGGACAAACCCCGCACCCTTGCGTATTCGTAGCAAATCTTTTATAAAGGGCTCAACATCATCATGATGATGAAAGCGATATCCATGATCCTGCCATACTCAGTGATTATTCCTGTTTTCCGTGAATCGTCCTGCATAAAAGATACGATCAGACATGTCCTTGATGTGGCGGCAGGTGCTGTCATCGAGATTATCGTGGTAGACGGGGATCTTTCTGGAGGAACGATCCGGGAAATTCGCGACATCCGGAACGGCAGGGTGCGGAAGGTCCTGTCGGAAAAGGGGCGCGGGATGCAGCTCAACCGGGGGGCATCCCTGGCGCAGGGGGAAATTTTACTCTTTCTTCATGCCGACACCCGCCTTCCTGAAGGGGCCTTCGATAAAATCGCCGTTTCCATGAAAGACCAGCGGATTGTGGGAGGCGCCTTCCGGCTGGCTATCGACTCCCCGCGTCTTCCCTTCCGGCTCATCGAAAAATTTGTCGCCTGTCGATCCCGTATCCTGGGAATTCCTTACGGCGATCAGGGGATCTTTGTTCGGAAGGCCGCTTTTCAGACCCTCGAAGGATTCCGGAACGTCCCTATCATGGAGGACCTGGATCTCATGCGCCGCATTCGAAGGTGCAAAGGCCGCATCGTCATCCTTGATGATCCTGTCGTCACCTCCGCCCGCCGCTGGGAACAGGAAGGGATCCTTTACTGTACCCTGCGAAACTGGTGTCTTGTCCTGTTCTTTCTGCTAGGCGTTCCTCCGGAAAAACTTCTCAAATTTTATCCCTCCTCACGCACTGCGCCTCCCCGCGCCCGGTAAAGGTAGCTCCTTTCGCCTCTTCTATACTCATACCGTTATACTCATACCGTGAAGATTTTAGCGGCATCTCTTCCAGTCATTCCCTGCGGATTCATGCCATACGGTTATTTTAGACCGCTAACTATTCAATATAGTGATTTGACGCATTTCCTCTAATCTCGTATAGATTACCACGTTTCCGATCATCGGGAGCGAAAAAAGACCTCGGAAAAAGAAGGAGCAAGTTCGAAATTGTGGAATAGCATCGTCAGACTGCTTTCCTCCCTTTGGATCTACCGGGGAGTCCGCCTTGCCCTTGCAGTTCTGTTCATCTATGGCGGCGTCGTCAAACTCCTGGATCCCCATGCCTTTGCCCGCACCATTTCCGCCTATGATCTCGTTCCGGACGCCCTATTGCCCGTTGTGGCCATTGGATTGCCCATTGTGGAACTCCTTGCGGGGCTTGCTCTCGTCTTTGACCTTCGGGGTAGTCTCGCAACGATTGCCGGGCTTTTTTTCCTTTTTCTGGCGGTCCTGGGTTACGGCATTCTCCAGAATCTGGACGTGGACTGCGGCTGCTTCGGAGCTGAGGAGCTGGACAAGCAAGCAGGTTTGCGGCTCGCCTTCTATCGGGACCTGGCTATGGCGGGTATCGTGATCCCTTATCTCTATCTTTCCCGTTGGATGCGCCTCGAAAAAGAGAAAGCCCCGAAAATTGGGCCGACAGAAAAAAATAAATTGTAAAGGAGAAGAAAGATGTTCAAAAAGAGAAGTGTATGGATACTGGCAACCCTCGCGGTCTTTTTGCTGGGGATTACAGGCAACGCCCTGGCGGCGTGGGGAACGAAGGAACTGCAGACGGAAAAGAGCGCCGTGGCGCTGGCCCGGGAAATGGACCGGGGAAATTACAAGCTCGTCACCACGGAAGAACTGAAAAGCTGGATGGACAAAAAGACCCCGATGCTGATCGTCGATACCATGCCTTATGAGGCAAGTTACAAGAAACAGCATGTTCCGGGAGCGGTGCAGATGGAATTTCCCATTCCGGAGATGACCACCCTGGATGACGGCAAGAAGGCCGCCTTGGAAAAGCTCCTGGGCCCGGACAAGAATCGCCTCGTCGTTTTCTACTGCGGCTTTGTGAAATGCACCCGGAGCCACAACGGCGCCATGTGGGCCGTGAAGCTGGGCTACAAGAACGTTTATCGCCACCCCGGCGGAATCATGGCCTGGGATCAGGCGGGCTATCCTGTGGAAAAAGTCAAATAGGGTAATGTCCTCGAATTTTAAGGGAGTTAAAACGATATGAGAGAACGGATTTCATCTATCCCCTGTCAGGATTTCTCCCGGCGGGATTTTCTTCGTTCTCTGCTGATCGCCAGTGGGGCTGTTCTTCTCGGACCGCAGGGTCTCCTGGAGGCAGCCCCCCTCCTTGCCGGAGGAAGGGACTGGCCTGGAGACTGGCCGACGTCCGGCAACCCCGTCATGGTGGACACGGCAAGGCGAATTGTTAAACTTTACACGAAGCTTCAGCTGCGTCACCTTACGGAGACGACTCCCCACTGGGGAATCGGTTATTCCGGGGGAAAGTTAGCCGACAAGTTCATTCTCGTGTCTCCGGCGGGACCAGTGGCCTTGCATGACGCCCTGGTCCGGATCGGAGCCAGAGCGGGGAACAATCTTCCCCTTGACGGTTACGGCAAATTTGTCGACGGGGATCGCCTGATCCTGTCTGCCCAATGGCCGGGCCTTCCGACACCGGTCGGCCTTAACGAGATCTTTTATGATTCGGCGGGGAAGGGGTTCGATATCCGTTTTGGCGGAAACAGGGCCATTGCGGCGGAAAAGAAAACGGGTTGCCTCACCTGCCTGGAATCCTGCCCGATCGGCATATCGAGCAATGCCGTCTATCCCCACCTCAGCACGCTGCAGCGGATGCTGCGCCCCACTTCTTCCTTCCGTGGGAAACCGGAGAGGCTTCCGAACAAAGAGGCCGTTCCGATCGTTGTCTTTTATCAGTTGGCTCCATAATCCGTCCCCCCTCGAAGTTCACGAAAATCTACAGAAATACCATACTTTCCCAGTCTGCCGCCCCCTGCAGCATTCCAACCACTGTTTCCTGCTGGTCCATGGCAATCCGGAGACAGACCCCGCAATCCGCGCTGATGTGCCGGGGAACGGGGATCAGTTTATGATCAATTTCCCAGTCCTTGAGGATCTTTTCCGCCTTCAGGACGTAGCTGACGGAAGGAAAGAGAAAAACGCAGTACTGTGGCGCATTCATTTCGGGTCTTCCTCCCTGTGCGGCCAGAGAGGGCATCGATTCAAGATGCACTCCTTGTTTTGGGGAAACTGTTCACAGGCGAGTGCTCGATCCGCTTTCAAGAATTTCCCCAGCTTTTCTTCGAGTATGCGCGAAGCCGCCTGAATGGCCAGCCAGGAATCCCTCTGGCAGCAGCGGGGCGCATCATAGGAGGCGATCTCCCCGAGCGCCTTCCGGGTCACCTGCTGAACGGTCTGTCTCTTTTCTCCATCGTAGGGGGTCGCCGCAGTCAGGACGGAAAAGGCGATCCCGACGCCAATCGCTGCGCCGCATGCCCCGAGGAAGGCGCAGGCCCCCCCGGCAATCGTTTGTCCCCGTTGGATTCCCGTGAGAATCTGTTCATCCGAAATATCGTCTCCGGAGTTTCGCAAGGCCGTCAAAATGACGGCGGGAACCAGTGAATGATGCTCGGGACCGTGGATCCGGAAATGAGGGTGGGACCGGATCGTCTGCATCAGTACGACAGCATCGGCTTCCCGGCTGTTCAGACAGACCTGCCGGATAATTCCCACGGCATCGGCGCTGTGGCAGGAATCGCAGACAAAATGACCGTTGACGCATTGGGTGTTGGCCGGCAGGGAGCGTCCGCAGTAAAAGCACGACAGGCTTCGGTCCACGTCAAAATAGAGAAGTTCAGCGCCGCAAAGCAGGCAGCCGGACCTGTGGGGGGCATCGTTCAAAACCGGCTTTTGAGAGGGCTGTTCCGGCGCCGCAAAGCAGGCGCAGGTCGGTTCGGTTTCAACCTCTTTCATAAGGGATTCAAAATCGGGAAAGTCATAGAGAACCGGCCGCTGGTTTTCCGCGGGCTTGACCGCCGAATAGGTGATGGAATGGAAATCGTACCCTTTCACCGTCCGGTAGGGGTATCCCGAGACGATCCTGCTGTGCGAAAATCCGAGGTCATTGAGCAGACCGAAAAGATCCAGGTAGCGCAGCGCACCGCCGATGCATTCCCCCCGCAGTTCCTCATTGTATTTGATTTCGAGGGGGATGTCCTGATTGCAGGTGATATCGGAGATGATCAGACGGCCTCCAGGTTTCAAAACCCGGAATATTTCCTGAAATACCCGGCGTTTGTCCGGAGAGAGGTTCAAAACGCAGTTGGAGATCACTAAATCCACGGATCGGTCGTCCAGGGGCAGGCTTTCCAGGAAAGCCTTTTTGAAGATGATGTTATCGTAGGAAAGACTTTCCGTCACCCGCACTTTGGTCTTTTCGGCAACGTCGAGCATGGCATCGCCCATATCGATGCCGATGACCCTTCCCTGAGGCCCGGTCAATCTGCCGGCAATAAAGCATTCGATTCCCGTGCCGCTTCCCAGATCGACGACGGATTCTCCTGGCTGTATATTGGCTTCCAGCACCGGTGATCCGCAGCCGTAACTCCGATAGCGCTTCTCTTCCGGAATGTGTGCAATCAGGCTTTCCTCATAGCAGATCGGGTTGAGGATATCTTCCTGGAGAGTTTCAGCCGCTCCGGAATAGAAGCGATTGACCTGGGTGTGGATATCGTGCCCCGGCAGGGTGAGCACGCAATTGGAATGGGTGAAGAACACGGCGCTGCCTTCGACAGGGCATTCCCCCAGCTTTTCCCCCATTTTCAGTTTGAAGGCGGGATAGCCGACCGTTTCGTATTGCCGGGCCTCGCGCACGATGAGCTCTTTGGCGATACTTGTGTAGAGTTCCCCATAGGGATCGTCCCCGGCAATTTGTCCGGAAGAAAGATAGCTGTGATCGATGTCGCCGCCGCCGATAATATATCGGAAAGGATTAGCCCGATAGACCTCGCTGGTATCCAGGGAGGCGTTGCGGACTGCTTTTAGAACGGGGCTGTTTTCCCATACCTCCTTCAGTCCTTCAGAGACAGGACCGCAGCGCATACCCTCCGTATAGACGAGCGCCGGCGTCGGGTAAACCTGGCCATCCGGCCCGATGGCCAGCGATTGCCAACCCGCATTGCTCAAATCATACCGCGTTCCGGGACAGGAAAAGACCTGTGACCGGATACTTTCGATGTTGTCGATCTTTACTCCCAACCGATCCGCCCGTTCCCAGGCGGCTTTCAGGTGAAGGAAAATCTTGTCCGGATCGACAAAAAAACCCTCGTTTGCGTTACCTTTTCTGAAAAGCCAGAGGAAATGGACGTTGGAAACGCACTGACTGGAGGCAAAATCGATGATCCCTGCCATTTCCCCGACATTGGAACGGTTCACAGTCATGGAAAGGGTGATGGGAAAACCGAGTTCCCGGAGCATCGCAAGATTTTCGTTCAACCGCCGGAAAGACTGCGGTCCCCGTAAGGCGTCATGATTGGATTCCAGACCGTCGACGCTCACCTGAAAGTGGAGACGCTCCTGGGGAAGAGTTCGGAAAAAATCTTTTGATCCGGGCAGAAGGGACAGGTTGGTCAAGACCGCAATATGGGTATCGGGACGTTGAAGAATTTCCTGTACGCTTGAAAAAAAGGCCTCGGCCAGAAGGGGCTCGCCGCCGGTGAAGAAAAAAAGCCGGCATCCCAGCGCATAGACCTCACGAATGATCCGGTTGCAATCCTCCGGTTCAAGTTCATCCCGCTCCCGGGGGGAAGACTGAAACATGCAATGCCTGCATTCCAGATTGCAGCGGTTGGTGATATGAAGCCAGCATTCCTTGAGGCCATCCAGATTCAGGTGTCCGGAGCGGGAGAAATAGCTAGTCCCTGCCGGGCCCTCGATCCGTTTCAGCAGGTTCGAAATATCCCCGGAAATTTGCCCTTTTTCCTCAAACTCAACCAGGGCTTCATCCGCCGCCTGATTTGGTACGAACCAGTCCGGAATATCGGGACGAACATAGATCGGAATAGAGTCGTATTCAATGCGCTGCCAGTCTGTTATCTTTGTCATCATATTTCTATCCGTTCACAATCGGGGGAAATCGGCAAGGAAAAAAACCGGCGCCGATGTTGTTATAACGCGCTCAACGCGGCCCCGACCGCCCCCACGATCTGCGGATCGGAGGGGACAAAGACGGTGCTGGCCATCTCCTCTTCGAGAAGGACCCGGACGCATTCGTTCAAGGCAACGCCTCCGGCGAAAAAGATTTTCCCCGGTACGGCCACCTTTTTCAGGAGACCCACCGAGCGGCTCACGATGGCCTTGTGAATGCCCAGGGCCACCTCATTGCGCGGCACACCCTTGGCGGTCAGGGAAACCACCTCGGATTCGGCAAAGACGGTGCAGGTGCTGTTGATTTTGACCGCCTTTTCGGCCGAAAAGGCCGCCTGGGCGAATTCTTCCAGAGAAAAGCCCAGGGCGGTCGCCATGACCTCCAGGAAACGGCCCGTGCCCGCGGCACACTTGTCGTTCATCTCGAACTTCCGCATATTCCCGTCGCTGTCCAGGGAAATGGCCTTCGTGTCCTGTCCGCCGATGTCCAGGATGGACGAACAATCCTGCGAAAAAAAGCGGGAGCCCACGGCAAAGGCCTTGATCTCGCTGATCACCGGGCAGTCCAGATGCCCCTTGATGAGATGGCGGCCGTATCCGGTGGCGGTGAGCGCGTCGAATACGGTATCCCCGATCAGTTCCTGTGCCGTTTCCAGGGGATTGTAAGACGTGAGCGTCTTACGGGAGAGGACGAGCTTTCCCTCTTCGAGGATGGCCAGCTTGACGGTCCGTGATCCGATGTCTATTCCGGCGATTCTCATTTGTTCTCCAACCGCTCGACAAAGGCTTCGATCCGCGTCTTGAGCTGCCCCGCGTCTTCCTGGCTGTAGTCGGTCTCCAGGCGCAGCGTCGGGATGCCCGACTTTTCCAGTTCCTTCTCGACGGGACCGCTTTCCACCATGTGAGGCTGGCAGAATTGGAGGCTGTAATGGATCACGCCTTGGGCATTCAGTTTCTTCGTCATTTCCTTCACGTAGTCCACCCGGGAGGGATTCGGCGTAAAGACGGCGCAGTCGATGCTGAAATACCGCTCCGTGAGGGCGTCGAGGAGGTCCTCCTCCGTTTCGCCCCTGAATTCCGTCAGCCAGCGCGTTCCCCGCTCACCCACGCAGGATTCCTCGCCGACGATGACCGCATTGCTCGATTCGATCAGCATGGGGAGTTTCCAGTTGGGAACGGCCATGGGACACCCGGAAACAATGACCCGCGTTGTCCCCTGCGCAAAAACGCCAATCCCTTGTTTCACGCGTTCTTCCAGCTCATCACAGAGCTGGTTGACCGAATGGGTAAAGCGAACCGGGTCGTCATAGAAAAACACCTGGTTTACCAGGAGGGCGTCCAGACCGGATATCGGCGCCGGATCGGCCGCGCGAATCGCCGCCAGCCTTTTTACCGCCATCCGCTTCGCATTGACGACTTCAATGCCCTTCTTGAGCGAGTCGGGGGTGATCTTCTTTCCGCTGACACTTTCCAGCTTCGCGGCGAACCTGCGGTATTCCTCCTTCAGCAAGGCCCGTCCCATGTCGGATTTTGTCTGGTGAAGATCGATGACGTACAGATCCGTGACCAGCGGGCCCAGGATTTCATAAGCCTTCTTCTTGCCGTCGCAGGTGTTCTCTCCCACGACCACGTCGCAGGCTTCCAGGTAGGGGCAGACCTTGCCGAACTTGAACCCGAAGGCGGACTTGATGAGCGCGCAGGTGTTTCTCGGCAGAACCTCTTCGGCGCCCTCGAAATTGAACTCCGCCCCGGCGCACAATCCCACGGATACCCCGTCCACGGCCAGGATCAGTTCTTCCGGGACGAAGACGCAGTACGAGCCGACGACGATCCTTCCCCGGGCTTTTGCCTCCATCAGCTCCTGGATGCGCAGTCCGTGCACCTCGCTCATGACAAAGTCGAAATACTTCATTCCTTCGGGACGGTCTTTCTGGGAAAGAAAGATGTCTCCATAGGCGCTGCCCAGAATGGACAGCAGCGCGTCGTGACTTTTCAGGTCAAGGCCGAGTTCCGACCACATTTTTGTATAATCCGCCATGACATATCTCCTTATCTTTATTTTCTGGTTTCCAGGCTTTCAAAGAGAGCCTCCACCCTGGTCCGGATCTGTTCGATGTCGCCGTCGGAGTAGTCCGTTTCGATCTTCAGACAGGGCAAACCGTGCCGATCCTGGATATGATTGCGAATCTTGTAGGACTCCACGTTGTAGGCGTGACAGGCATGCAGAACGACGTCGATGACGGCATCCGGTTGAAACCGGGTGATCATTTTGTCCAGCAGGTCCAGGCGGCGGCGATTCGGCGTCATGCAGGAACAGGGGATGCTCAGGGTGCTTTCCGCCACGGCCCTCAGGGGATCGCCGCTATTCTCCTCGATCCTGATGAAATAGTTCTTCATTCCGCTGCATGCCTCCAGGGCCACAATCACCCCGCCGGCTTCCTCGATGATCTGCAGGACCTTGCAGGCATCCCCTCCAACGGGACAGCCGCTGACCAGGACCCGCGGGGAAGAAAAAGTACCGAAACATTGCCCCAGGGCAATCCGCTGATCAATACTGGAGGAGATCTTTTCGATCAGGTCCTGAAATTCAACGCTGTTCGCCACATGTTCAAGGGTGATGACATTGTAGATCTCACGCCAGGAGACCGGGATCGGGCGGCAGGTCAGATAGGCGAAAAAGCGGCCCATGAGGCGGTTCTTGCGATTGGTCTCCCGGATCTCCGCCTCCAGCCGATCTGCGGCAAGGGACGTCTGAAGGGTCTTTTCCAGAAAGTACTGAAGCTTGAGGACACTTTCTCTCCAGCGGTCCAATACCGCCGAGTCATCGGGAAGTTGCGGGAGATCCATGATGAATGTCGGCTTGAGATGGGCGATCAACTCGAACATCTTCTTCTTGCCGTCGCAGGTCGTTTCCCCGATGACGGCATCGGAAGAAGCAAAGAAAAAGCAGGAATTGGTCTGGATGAATCCGAAGCTGGATTTGATCATTGGGCAGAGGTTGGCGGGCAGGACCGCTTCCGCCGCGGGAACGGTCCGTTGCGAGGCGGCGCAGAGGGAGACGGGAACGGCGCCCATGGCCCTGATCATTTCAACCGGTGCATAGCCGCAATAGACGCCGACGACGGGATTCCCCTGCTCCCTTTTGTTCAAAACATATTCAAGGAAGCGGCGAACGGGGTCCGCAACCTGGGCATTCTCAACTAGAGGTGGGAATGTTGCCACTGCTGTCTGCATGACTTTGACTTTCCTTTTCTCTTCACAATATTCCCTTACATCTTGGCCGCAGAAATCAAATGCTTTCCAGCAGAGCCTCAACCCGTGTCCGGATCTGTTCAACGTCCCCCTCGGAATAGTCCGTTACGATTTTCAGATAGGGCAGATTGTGCTTCTCTTTCAAGTAGTTCATGATTTTGATGGCTTCGATGTTGTAGGAGTGGCAGGCATGAAGGACCACTTCGACGACCGCGTCGGGCTGAAAAGCGGCAAGGGCCTTGTCCAGCTCGGTCAGGCGTCGCGTATTGGGGGTCATGCAGGAGCAGGGGATCTCGAGATAGTGGCGTGCCACGGCGTCAATAGGATTCCCCGTTTTTTCCTCGATGTCGGCAATAAAAGGTTTCATGCCCGAGCAGGAGTCCATGGCCACGACAACGCCCCCCGCCTCTTCGATGATCCGGAACACCTTGGTCGAATCCCCTCCCACAGGACAGCCCGTGACCAGCACCCGGGGAGAGGACGGGGCTCCGTAATAAATGCCCTTTGCCTCCCGCTCTTCGAGCCTTTCGAAGACTTCCTTGAAGACGGGCAGAAGATCCTCCGTCGTTGCCACCTGGGCAAGAAAGCACAGTTCATAGAGTTCGCTCCAGCTCAGAAGCGGCGGCTTCTTTTCTGCGTATCCAAAGACGCGCCGCATCAGGCGGTTCTTAATATTGGTTGCCTGAATCTCCGCCTCGATGCCCTCCGATGTTCCGAACGTGCCAAAGGTATTCTCCAGGAACCCCTTGAGTTTGGAAATCATCGTCGACCAGTTGGTCCTCGCCTCCACCTCGTCGGGGATCTGGGGCAGGTCCATGACGAACATGGGCCTGTGGGAGGAGATCAGCTCAAACATCTTCTTCTTGCCGTCACAGGTCGTTTCCGCCACGACCGCATCGGAAAGGGCAAAAAAGGGGCAGGTATCGGTAAGGATGAAGCCGTAGCTCGATTTGATCAGGGGGCAGAGATTGGCGGGAAGCACCGCCTCCGCCGCCGGGATCGTCTTGTTGGCAAAGGCGCACAGAACGGCCGGAACGGCCCCGACGGCACGGATCACCTCCATGGGGGCGTAGCCGCAGTAGGTCCCCGCCACGGGCATGCCCGCCGAGCGCTTGTTCGCGATATACGAGAGGGCCCGTTTGGGCGCCTCTCCGGCAAACTCGTCATTGATCAAAGGTTTTACATCCGGTACATTAAAGGTCATTCTTCTTCCCTCCCTTATCCGTTCTTTCCAGTCGCGGAAAAAGCAGCCTCCCGTTCCAGGATCGAGAGGATGTGCTCTGCCAGTTGTCCATAGGTCGGATGGGCCCGGTCCCGCGGGCGTTCCATCCCTACATTGAAAATTTCCAGGATGCGACCAGGGCGGGCGGACATGACCAGAATGCGATCCGCCAGATAGATGGCTTCGTCGACGCCGTGGGTCACAAACAGGATGGTTTTGCGGAAATTTTCCCAGACGCGCAGCAGTTCCTTCTGCAGCAGGATCCTCGTATGGGCGTCAAGGGCCCCGAAGGGTTCGTCCATGAGCAGGACATCCGGGTCGTTGGCAAGGGCCCGGACAATGGCCACCCGCTGTCTCATCCCCCCGGAAAGCTCATGGGGAAAGGCCCCGGAGAAATCCTCCATCCCCACGAGACGCAGGTACTCTTTTGCCTTTGCTTCACGTTCTTCCCGGGGCGCTCCGCCGAACTCCGGACCAAGGGCCACATTGTCCAGCACCGTTCTCCAGGGGAGCAGGGAATATTCCTGGAAAACCATACCGATCTCTTTCTGCGGCCGAGAGACCGGCTCTCCCCGGTAGCCGATCCGGCCGGCAGAGATCGTTTCGAGGCCCGCTATCATCCGCAGCAGGGTCGATTTGCCGCATCCCGAAGGACCCACAATGCACACAAAGTCGTTTTCGGAAACATTGAAGCTGGTCTCCGCCAGGGCTTCCAAGGTCCCGCCGTTGTTTGTCCGAAAGGTTTTGCGCAGTCCTTCGATGCGGAGAATGGGCCCAGGTGTCATCGGGTCAATCTCGTCCAGACGAATTTACGATCTTCAATCAGGCGAAAGAAGAGATCCAGAACGGCGCCGACGATGCCGATGCTGATCATTCCGGCAATGACGATGTCCGTCCGGGCCAGCGTATAGGCATGGGTGATCAGGTAGCCCACGCCGGAGATGCTCCCCGGCAGCATTTCGGCGGACACGAGGCACATCCAGGCGACCCCAAGCCCGATCCGCATGCCGTTGACGATGGAGGGTGCGGCGGCAGGCAGCAGGATCTTCCGGAAGATATCCCACTCGCCGGCCCCCAGAACACGGGCCGAATCCAGCAGGGTGCTCCGCACGCCCATCACTCCGTGGATGGCGCTGGTCAAAACCGGGTAGAAGGCCCCGATGAAGATGATAAAGATCATCGACAACTTGAGGTTGTTGAGATACAGGTATGCCTTACCCTCTTCCACCCCGAACATCGAGGCGAGACTGGCCACCCCGAACCACGCCAGCACCAGCGGCACCCAGGCAAGGGGGGGAATGGGCCGGAACAGGGCGAGGAAGCCGTTTAGGAGCCTGTAGACCGTTCCGTAATAACCCATCAGGATTCCCAGGGGGATGGCGAGGCAGACGGCAAGCAGATAGCCCGCCAGGACCCGGACGAGACTGATGACCACGTTGGTGACGAGAGACCCCATGGCGATCAGGCTCTCCGTCGGCTGGAGGAAGAGGGCGGCAACCTGTCCGACGCCGGGCAGGATCACCTCATTGTCCAATTGCCGGTCGATTGCGCCCCAGAGGACGAGAAAAAGAACAGGAATCAGCAGATAAGCACCGATCCGGACGAGGATGCTTTGAAACCCCATGCTACAATTTCACTTTGTCGATAAAGCGCAGATCGAAAAGGACCGGTTTGACTTCATTGATCGTTTTTCCTTTCAGACGGCTCGTGAAGTTGCCCATCGAATTCAGTATGGTCATGTACTTGTCGGCGCCGTGCATCCAGCTTTTGGTGAACTTCGGCAGGAAAACGAGCTTCGAGGCCTTTGCGGTATCGGCCGGCAGACCAATCCACTCGGCGGTCAGGGTCCCCGCTTCGATCCTGTGCTTGTTGCACCAGGCGTTTGTTTTGGCGATAAGCTCCACAAATTTCTGCACAACGTCGGGATGTTTGGCAATGGTCTGCTCGCTCGCCACCGTGACGCAGCAGGGGAAGTCGTGCCAGTAGCCCTTTGGCGGAAGATCCCGAAGATCGACAATGATCTTGCCCACCCCCCGGCTGACGGCCACTTCGGGAAAGGGCGAGGGACCGACGATGGCCTCAACCTGTTTGCTTGCCAGGGCGGGGATCATGTTCGTCGTTTCCTTCAGATCAACGAGGAGAACCTGCGCCGACATGTTGGTCGGATCTTCCGTGACTCTGATCCCGGAAGACTTCAGGGCGCCTTCCAGGACGATCTTCGGTGCACTCGTGGGTGAGTGATAGCCCACCTTGACGGGCTTCTTCGCCTTTTTCGCATGGGCCAGGAAAGCATTCCAATCCTTGAGCTGGGAGTCCTTGGGAACCACAAGGCCCATGCCTTCCGTCTGGAGGGGAGAGAGAATCTTCATCGGCGTACCCTTATCGACCCCGGCCATGATGGCGGTCACCGAGGCCATGGCGAGATCGAGCTGATTCCGTGCGAAGAGCGACGCTGTTTCCGCACCGCTTTTTGCCACGATCAACTGGAGCGTGGCGATCGGCTTTCCGTTGCTCACCAGTTCATACTTGTCCTTGGCAACAACCGGTCGCAGGTAAACGCCCATGGATTTGAAGGCCTCTCCCTTCTGCAATGCGACCATAAAGGGGGTATGATGGGTCGTGAAGATATAGCCCACTTTCAGATTGGGAATCTCCGCCGCCCAAGCGGTGTGAACCAGGAACAAGGCTGTAAAGAATAAAATGAGAAGAGCCCATTTCGAATTTTTCATCATGAATTTCTACGCCTCCTTAATGTCTGTCTCCGGTCTGATTTTTCCGATTCCTTATATACCAAGTGGTTATATGTCAAATTAATAATAGTTATAGATATCCGGGTTGTATCAACTTCTCGAATTCAACCTGTGATGGGTGACTGATGATCCCCGATTCTGCCTGTAAAGAATAATCCCAGCTGTTTTATTCTTTTTATCAATTGGACTTATTCGAGGGAAAAAATATATTGGCAGGCTAACTCACAAAAAGAAGGAAAAGACCGTGGTCGAAGACAACGGATCCTATGCGATTCCTGGCGCCAATGTAATGACCGGCCCCCAGGGCAAGTTCTCCGACGGCAGTACATTTACCTTCGAACATGCCATAAGGATGGCAGGTAAAACTGAGATGACGGTTTACGGATTTCATCGAGATTTGGGTTGAGAGTTGGCCTTAAGAGGATGGGATGAATTCAGGGAAAACGGGAGCAGATCCTTTCGCCGCACGAGAAGTCGGGGCTGCGCTATCGGAGAAAATAAGGGAAATTTCCGAAGGCTGCGCTCGATGCGGGGCCTGCCGGAAGGAATGCGCCTTCTTGAGAAAGTACGGCACACCAGGAGAGATTGCCGACGCCTACGATCCGGTGGATGATCTTTCTTTGTCCATGGTCTTCGAGTGCAGTCTCTGCCGTCTGTGTGCAGCCGTGTGTCCCGCGAAGCTCAATCCGGCGGAGATGTTTCTGGAGATGCGCCGGGAGAGAATGCGGCGAGATCCCCGGCCCTTCCCGGAGCACAGAGGTCTTCTGGCCTACGAAAAAACGGGGAACTCGAAACTCTTTGCTTGTTATGCCCTGCCCGCCGGCTGCGATACGGTTTTTTTCACCGGTTGTGCCCTGCCGGGAACGAGACCAGAGCAGACCTTCCAGCTTTACCGGAAAATGCAACGGGCAATCCCTGGATTAGGCGTCGTTATGGAATGCTGCAACAAGATTTCCCATGACCTCGGGAGGCAGGTGCATTTTCAGGCCGTGTTCGAGAAGATGAGAACTTGCCTGGTCAGCCGGGGCGTGAAAAAAATTATCGCAGCCTGCCCCAATTGTTACCGCATGTTTGATGAGTATGGGAGGGGATTTTCCGTGATCACCGCCTATGAAGTCCTGGCGGAACATGCGGGTTCGGAAACTCTTCCCGGAAATCAAATCATTGCCGTCCACGATCCCTGCGGACTTCGATTCAAAGAGCAGGCTCAGGCGGCGGTCCGGCGTCTGGTGACTCGGCAGGGCGCGCAGATCGAAGAATTGCGTCACTCCGGCCGAAGAACGAGCTGCTGCGGCGAAGGGGGAGGCGTCAGATGCCTTTCGCCGGAATTAGCCGGCCATTGGGGGAAAGAAATCAGGGAAGAAGCAAAAGGAAGAAGAATCCTGACCTATTGCGCCGGTTGCGCCAATTCTCTGAACGGGTTGACCCCGACCAGCCATATCGTCGATTTTGTCTGTGATCCCGAAGCAACCCTGGCCGGGCGGGCCAAGGTCTCCAAGCCCCCCGTAACGTATCTGAACCGGCTGATCCTGAAGTGGCGCTTCAGGAAGGCAATCGATGCACACGTAATCCGTAATCGAGGGCGTGTGACCGTCTAATTGGACTTTGATTCCCCAGTCTTCTCAGTTAAGCAATAATTGCCAACGGAATTGAACTCAAAAAGGTTTACAGCTGATGGACAGACATCAGAAAAAATTACTGGTAAGGAGTGTTGCGGTTCTAGCGGGTTTGGCCCTGCTTTATTTTCTCGTACCGGCCATCAATTCCTTCATCAATAACGCCTTCGAGATTCTTTCCAAAGCGGATGTCCCAGCCCTTAAGGCTTACTTTTTATCCTTCGGCCCCTGGGCGCCTGTTACCTCGGCCCTTCTGATGATCTTCCAGTCAGTTATCGCTCCCCTGCCGGCCTTTGTGATTACCTTCACCAACGGACTTGTATTCGGTGCGTGGTGGGGCTCGCTCCTGTCATGGAGCAGCGCGATGGCAGGCGCTGTGTTGTGCTTCTATCTCTCCCGGGTTTTTGGGCGGCCGTTGGTGGAGAAGCTGGCAGGTGCGCACAGTCTTGAGCTGGCTGACAAGTTCTTTGAGAAGTATGGCAAGCATGCGATTGTCGTCGCGCGCCTCCTTCCCTTCGTGCCTTTTGATCCGATAAGTTACGGGGCCGGACTGACAAGCATGTCCTTCCGGGGATTCTTTTTGGCCACGGGGATCGGCCAGTTGCCGGCAACCATTATTTACTCCTACCTTGGCCAAAGCGCGACCGGTACGGTCAAGGTTCTTTTCTTTGTCTTTGCGGTGGTGACTTCGCTGGTCATTATCAGCGCGGCATTGAAGAAGCGCTTCGAACGACGCCTGATGGAAGACAAGCAGTGAAGAGAAGATTCTCCACCATCATCCTGAAGGTTCTCATAAGTCTAACTTTATTGACGGTCATTTTTTTCAAGCTGGACTGGTCGAAGGCGGCTGAACTGTTCCGTTTTTCCGATCCTGCCTGGTGGGCCGTGGCGTTACTGACTACATTTGGCGCTGTTGTGATCAGTGCATACAAATGGCAACTGATTTTGAAATCACAGAGGGTCAGGATCACGGTTTCAAGACTCACTTCATCTTACCTGATCGGCCTGTTTCTGAATAATTTCCTGCCGACCAGTATGGGCGGCGATGTGTTTCGAGCCTATGACGTAGCCCGTATTTCCGGCGAGACGCCGAAAGCAATAGCCTCCGTCATCGCCGAACGGGTTCTGGCGATGGCAACTCTTGCTGTCTCTGCCATTGCCGGATTGCTGTTCGGATATGGCCTGACCGGCAGGTTTGCCTGGATGGTCGTATTTTTTTGTTTTGGATGCGGATTGCTTGTCTGGGCGTCCTTGGACATCCGCTGGGTCGGTTATCTAACCCGCCGAATTTCCTTTATCGATACGGACAAAATAAGATGGAAGGTGGAAGAGGCAAGATCGGCGCTGCAGGCGCCCGTCCGCGACAGACAAACACTGGTCAGCGTTCTGCTGCTGTCTGTGGTCTTCCAGGCAGTGGTTGTGGCGGTGCATTTGGCCGTCTTTAAAGCTCTGGGGATTGACGTGGATCTGCTTCTCCTGATGATCTTCGTCCCAATTGTCAGCGCAGCGGCCATGCTGCCGATCTCCATCAATGGCATCGGGGTGCATCAGGGGACGTCCATCCTATTGTACGGAGCGGTTGGGATCTCGGTGACTCAGGCGACGGCGCAATCGCTGGGATTTCTGTTCATTGTTATGCTGGCCAGCCTGCCGGGAAGCCTGCTGCTCATTTTAAGAAAATCGTACAAAGAGAGACCCATTTCATGAAGAAGGAGAGAAAGGTGGAAAAGAAAGAGAGCGGAATTGAGAGAAGGGCGTTTCTGAAGACGGCCATGGCCGGAACAACATCAAAATGACCGCGCCAGGGAAAGAAAGAACACGACGGTCAGCAGGATCACCACGGATAAAAAGACCCTGTCCAAACGGGCAACACAGCGGCTGAGCCGCGCATCCCAATCGGAGCTCTCAATGTAGCGCTGAAAGCCTCGGATCGGTCTTTCAAAGTCAAAAGCGTCACCGGCTGTGGCTTCTTTTGCATTTAAATACTCGACGTTTCGAGCTGTCATCGTTTGCATCTTCAAATCCTCTCTTCCTGAAAAATAGGCTCCCGCCTTGTTTCCTTGTTTATAGAACCTTCCCGCCGCCTAGAGGTGATATTTCCGGACAACGCCCGTGACCACCCCCGCCAGTTTCAATTCCTGCCGAGGCCGAATGATCGGATATTTCGGATTGGCCGCTTCCAGATAAACTTCCCCTTTTTCTTTCCGGAAGGTTTTCATGGTCCACTCTCCATCCACTTCGGCAATCACCACATCGCCGTTTTTCGGTTCCCGACCCTTTTCCACAATCACCAGATCCCCCGGCAGAATCCCCGCCCCGGTCATGGAATCACCGGACACCTGAAGGAGAAAGGACGCATCCGGTCTGGCCACCAGGTATTCGTCAAGGGAAAGAATATCCCGAAGCTCCTCTTCCTCCGGAGACGGAAAACCCGCGGCGACCTCCCCGACCATGGGGATGGAGAAAGGCCGCTCCTTCCAGGCCAGATGTCCGCCCCGATCCTTCTCCAGGATTTTCGCCTCAACGAGTTTGTTTATCCAGAAATGCACGACGCTCTTGGACCTCACCCCAAGAAGCGCCACCATTTCCTCATAAGTCGGCATCCGCTTTCTCTCGCGGAAGAAGCCCGCAATCTGTTTCTTTACACTCGGGATCGTTCGTTTTTCTTTCATGGCTTCTCCTTATAGAACAATCGTTCTATTGTCAAGAAATTTTTCTCTGTCGAAGGAAGCACAGGATAAAGGGGAACGAGGGGACTCATAAAGTAAGGATTGGCTTCCTGAGGACGGGATATGCAGGAAAAATTTTCCATGGTCGGCTGCTTGGTCGGTATCGGCAAGTTTCTTCAGTATTACGGGAATTAGAGACAAGCTCCGCCTTTATCCTGAAACTGCGAGAGATGGACGTTGGCAATATGCACTTGATAAAAACTCTCTCAATGGATATTGTTCGGGTTGTTTTTTCCCAAACAAGGAGCCCCCTCATGATGAAAATCCTTCTTGCCGGCTATAATCTGGATTATGAAACGATCCGGGAGTTGCAGGCAGCCCGGCCTGAATTGCGCAACCTGACCCCGGAAACGATCTCTGCCGCCTATGCCCGCATCAGCCGCGATCCCCGGCCTGTCCATGAGCTGCGGGCCGTTGCCCGGGAGGAAGTAGAAAAGGCGCGGCAGTCCAACCGGACTATCGTTTTCGGTCTGGGGCACAGCTCCGTCGCCGAACATGCCGTTTTCAATATCGATATTCTGGGAATTTCCCGACTGCTCGTGGAGGAAATCCAGCGGTTCCGCCTCTGCTCCTACACGGAGAAATCCCAACGATACATCCTGCTGACCGATGATTTCGTGATTCCGGAAGAGATCCGGGATACGGGGCTGGAAGAAATCTTTCGAGAGACCGTCCGGGAGCAGAATTCCCTTTATCATACCTTATATGCCCGGCTCCTGCCTCACGTTCTGGAAAAAAATCCGGAAATGGCCGCTGTCCCGGAAAAGCGGTCCACCCTGGAAGGCTGGGCCAAGGAGGATGCCCGCTACATCGTTTCCCTGGCGACGGAGGCCCAGTTGGGGATGACCCTCAACGCTCGCGGTCTGGAACTCCTGCTGAGGCGGTTCGCCGCTCATCCCCTGGAGGAGTGCCGGGCTTTCAGTCAACATCTTTATGAAAAGACGTTTGAGATTGCGCCGTCACTGATCCGCTATACCGAACCCACCCCCTTCGATCGGGACACCCCGACGGCGCTGCGCCGGATGACAGACGAGCTGATCGCCCGCCATGCCGCCGGGCCGGAAGAGGAGGAAAGGAACAGTGAAAACCGGAAAGACTGGCAACGAGGTGACGTCCGTCTGATCGACGCCTCGCCCGATGCCGATGACCGCATCCTGGCGGCACTGCTCCATACCTCTTCCAGGGCGCCTCTTGACCGCTGTCGGAATCTTCTGCACCGGATGGATACCGTCGAGAAGATCGCTCTTCTCAAGGAGGCCTTCCGGTTTCTTTCGGAACATGACGCAGTTCAACGGGAATTTGAATACGCTGACCTCACCTTTGAGCTGACCCTCTCCGCGAGCTGCTTCGCCCAGCTCAAACGGCACCGGATGGCCACCCTCACCGTCCAGGATTACAACCCCGATCTCAGTGTCACAATCCCCCCCGCCATTATCGAAGTCGGCATGGAATCTGCCTTCCGCGAAGTCATCGACCGGACGGAAGCCATCTACCGGCAAATCGCGCAAACCGTTCCTCAGGCCGCTCCCTACATTCTTACCAACGCTCACCGCCGCCGGGCTATCCTCAAGGTCAACGCCCGGGAGCTCTACCACATGGCCCGCCTGCGTCTCGACGCTCACGCCCAGTGGGATATCCGCCGGCTCACCGGCAACATGCTGACACTGGCCCGGAAGGTCATGCCCCTGACCCTTCTGCTGGCCACGGGAAAGGATGGCTTCGCAGCGGCATACGGGACCCTTTTTTCGGACCGGCAGCAAGAATAGATTTTCGGTGCAACCCCCTATTTCTCATATTCCTTCCGGAGACGCTCCAGTCCCTTTCGATAGCTTTCGCCATCGCCGTACTCAAAAAATTTTGGATAGCGGTCATGGGCGGCAAGAATGCGGCGGGCGTGCTTGATGGGGCACCAGTACTGTTCCGTGCGGGCCGCGATTTCCCGGAAATAGGCAGCCAGACCATTGGCATAGGAACAGTAGAAGCAGTTGAACTTCTCAATGGCATTGAGATAAGGGAGGTCCCCGCGGTCAAAGACGAGATAATCGGACCGCCGTGCTTTCGGGATTCCGTAGACGGGAAAGCAGATCCCCTGGTAGAGGAACAGAAACAGGTCCAGCAGCATGAATATCGGGAAACCGGAATAGATCAACGGCGCTGTCAGGATGTTGAGCAGTCGCGCCTCGATCAGGTAGCGAACCACCCCCTTCTTGAAGCGACGCTGCTGGGCGGCCACCTCTTCACTGAGGCGGAGCCGCTTCTTATCGATGACAGAAAGGAAATCTTCCCGCTTTTTCTGAAATTCGACCTCCATTTCCTCTTCCAGTTCCTTGATCCGGGCAATCAATTCGTCGATCTGATGTGTCGTCATGGCGGTCTCCTCGATATCCCAGTAGTTGGCGCTTTGTTTTTAATGCGGAAAGACCTCCTTTTTGGCTGGCCGAATTACAGCCCTTTCTTTTCGAACCAGATGAACAGGGAAATCGTCCCCGCCCAGAAGATAGCAATCAGTATCCACGGGGAGAGGCCGGTCACTTCCGCCAGCCCGATCTTGCCGAAGTTTTTCCACGCCAGAACCGTGGATTTGAAAAAGGGATAGAGTTCCGCATACAGAGCGGCACCCGTTATCATTCCCAGGACGGCGAAAAGGGCATGCCAGCGCCCTTCCCCCAGCGCGCCGACGGACGTTCCGGGGCAGAATCCCATGATCGCCCATCCGGCACCGAACAGGGCGCCACCCAGCACCACAGCGCCGACATTCATAGGTTTGTGGCTCAAGGTGATGATCCCCGCATTCGACAGCAGCGTGATCCCCACCATGCCGACAAGAATCGAGGAAAGCATGAATTTGAAGATCGTCATGTCCTTCAGCAAAAGGGCGCCGAGCTGTTTGTCGAAACGCAGAACGCGGCCTTTCTGCAGAAGGAAACCGAACACCGCCCCGGTAATCAGTCCCAGCAATTGTTCCGTACTCATGACGCCCTCCTTCCATACACGATCGCGGCAACGATAACGCCAACGCAGAAGAACATCGCCAGCGCCACGAATGAACTGACCGACAGCTGCATCATCCCGCTGAGACCATGGCCGCTGGGACAGCCGTCCGCCATCCGGGCGCCGACCATGGCGACAATGCCTCCCAGGAACGCCCCGACGGCCCGCTTCCCGATCGATGGTCCGAATCGCTTTTCCCAAGTGGGCGGAACGCTCTCCAGTTTGAAGCTCTTATCCGAGAGAGAAGAAATCAACGCCCCCAGGAAAATGCCGCAAACCAGCATGAACTGCCAATCGACGCGGACCTTTTCCTTTGTGAAGTACTCGTTTAACGACACATGCTCTCCGGCAACAGTTCGCTCCAGAAGGCCGGCAGCGCGGACGAAAGTCGTCGATGCGCCCAGGTAGGTCGATTTGCCCAGCAACTGGGTTGTTGCGCATACGGAGACGATGGCCAGGATTCCTAAAAGGGCGCCGGCAAGGTAAGGGTTCCATCCACCATCCGCTGTTTTCCATTTCATCGTTATTTCCTCCTTTCTCCATGAAATTTATTTCAGACTCATTTCCCAGGAAGAACTTTATGGAATCCGCCTCATCTTTTTCCTCATTTCACCAGCCACTGGTGAACGCAGGCGGCACAGGACCAGGCAGAAAAGCTCGCGATCAGGACCCAGGGCAAAGAACACTCTTTTTTTAGACACAGGAAAGCAACAAAGAAGAACAGGAGGGTCGGGAAAATCCCCCAGAAGGCGCCGCTGGCAAAGCTCTGCATGATCCGTGGATCGCCCTTGTTTTCAAGATAGACCCAGACCAGAATGAGGGCGCCGGTCAGCGGCATGACGCCGATGAGCCCGGCCAGAGAAGGAAACCTTCGGGCGAGAGCGGTTGCGAAAAGAATAACGCCGGCAGTGAGTGCCAGTTTGATCAGCGTCTGCATGAATTGCCCTCCCAGGATGGCCTCCTGTGATCTGGTGATCCGGCAGCCCGCGCGGTTTCAGAACTCTTTATACTTTTGAGGCGGTTGCCTCAACAGCAGCAGGATGAAGAGCCGCCGCCCTTTTCATCGCCGTCATCCAGGGAGCAGCAGCATTCCCCCCTGCGTCCCAGCATGGAATTGATCACCGCTGTGGCGCAGCCCGGCCCTGTCCCGACGGCAAAGGCGTCCACGGGACAATTCCGGCTGCAGGCGCCGCATTCGATGCAGGCATCGCGGTTTGAAATCCTGGCCCTCCCCTTCTCCAGGCTCAGAACAGTGCGAGGGCAAACTTCCAGACACATGCCGCAACCGATACACTTTTCTTCATCGAGTCGCAAGGTGACGACATTATCCAGATACATTAACGTTTCCATAATGAACCTCTTCTCTCTCCCGTGAGGAATTTCGATTTTTATAATACTCTCAGCAGTTTCGCGGCAGCCCAGCACCCCAGGCCGATCAGCGCGCCGGCAATCTGCAGCGGTAACGCCCGGCGCATTTCTTTCCGGACCCCCGAAAGGGAAGTGATCGGCGTGGAACCGGTGAATTTCATGGCCCAGTAAGAAGCCGCGGCAGGGACCAGGAAGAGAACGGAGAACGACTCCAGCACGCGTGGCAGTGATAAGGGAAAAGTGAGACGGGATTCCAGCAGGATCAGGACCACGATCCAGGCAGGGCAAAGTCCCTTGGCGGAAAACGCCCGGCCGGGCAGCCAGGGCAGAAAGGCCGGCGTAAATATCGTCCCGGCAAAAAACGCCCCCAGCAGGGCAAAGGTCATAAAAATTCCTGAATTCAAGGTCGGCTCCACCGTCCAACGGGGTCCCTGGACTATGCCTCCAGCAATGAGAAAGAAAAGCGTCAACAGAAACAGGGGCTTCAAGGCGGGAAGGCATTCCATGGGAATAAGTACAAGCCGGTCCCGAAAGGGGAAGTTTTTCCGGCGCATGGCCTCCGTGGCCTTCATCCCGGCATCCAGATAAGCGGGGAGGTCCCGTGCCTCCACCGGCCCGTAGGATACAGCAAAACCGGTTTGTTTCCTGACCTCATGGGCGGCGACTCCGGAAGCTCCAAGCTGAGGCAGGATCAGCCGGCGATGTTTCACCAGCTTTTCCAGCCCGCTGGAACGCAGGCGCCGGACCACTTCCTCCGTTCCGAAGGCGCCTTTGCCGGCGGCACACCAGACATTGATCCCGTTCGTATCCAGGACAAGAATCCAGGCGGTTCTGCCGGGAAGGGCCTCCCGAAGGCAGTCAAAGCTCAGTTTATAGTTGGCGGACACCAGAACAGGGGCGGATTCATCGGGTCTGCCCAAGGCATACAGGCCGGGATCGACACGATAATTCATCCGGCCGATGCCGAAACGGGCCTTCAGGGATCCGACATGATCCTGGCGTGTCAGCCGGGAATCCACAACAGGAACCATACCGACAGCCGTGGACAGGGTATCGACGACAAAGGATTGCGTGATCGCTGGAAGGTTCAAAGGAACCTCTCTTCCCATTCTTCCTGCGGTAAAGCCGGGCTGGATCATGGGAAAAATCATCACAGGCTTCCGTTGTTCCGACATGTCGGATTTTCCAGGTTTTTCCGAATCCTTCATCATTCTTCCCTGACATTCAGACCAATTTTCAATTTATTATGAGGAAATTCTTTTTTGAATAAAAGCAAAAATTTACCGATCAAAGTTTTTCCAGAATCTGTTCGCTTCCAAATTGAGCATGCCGGAGGAAGGGTCGTTCGCCTTGGATCTCCATCAGCGTTTACCAACTCAAGCCCGGACGTTCTGTTGAACAACCCGGCGGGTGGGAGAAGAGACGATCGCCATGCCGCTTCATGGTGATACATGGAGTGTGAATAATGAAAAAATTTCCCTCCTCAGGACTTGCTCCCCCGGAGATCCGCTTCACTGAGATCCACCCCGGTGAAATCCGCGTCACTGAGGTCTGTCTCGTTCAGCTTAGCGCCCTGGAGCCGCGCCCCGCGGAGACAGGTTTTGCCGAGATTCGCCTCTCTGAGATCCGCACCAGCTAAATTTGCATTCCCGAGATCCGCACCGCGGAGATCAGTTCCCCTGAGATTTGCTCTGTTGAGATTTGCGTCGACCAGATTCGCCCTGCTGAGATTCGCTTTTCTGAGATCCGCCCTTTTAAGGTATGCCTCGGAGAGGTCGGCTCCGCTAAGATTTTCCTCCCTGAGGCGTGTCCAGTTGAGATTTGCCTTGCTGAGGTTTGACTTTTGGAGATCCGCCCCGGTAAGATTCGCGTCGCTGAGATCTGCACCATGAAGATCAGCCTCTCTGAGATCCGTATTGCTGAGGTTGGCCTCGCTGAGATTCGCACCAATGAGTTTTGTCCGCCTCAGATTCTGTCCGCGGAGCTCAACCTCGTCGAGGTCCGTGTTGCTGAGATTGGCCTCTATGAGTTTCGTACCCCGAAGGTTCACTTTACTGAGGCATGTCCTTCGCAGATCCGCTTTGCCGAGATCCGCCTCACTGAGATCCGCTCCGTTGAGATCAGCCCCGTTGAGACATGCTTCCGAGAGGTCCGCTCCGACTAAATTCACACCTTTGAGATTAGCCCCGTTCAGATCCGCCCTGTGAAGGTTTGCCCCACTGAGGTCCGTCTCCTGGAGGTTCGCTTCACTCAGGTCGGCTTTCCCAAGGTCGGCATTGCAAAGGTCCATTCCGCCGAGGTCGGCCCGCCTGAGGTCAGGTACCTGCTCTGGATTCTGGAACCGCCATTGATTCCAAACCTTTCCCCCTTCTTTCAGAATTTCAGAATGATTCTTTTTCTTCACGGGACGCATTGCCAAAAGTGAGATATCGGATACTTCTCGTTTCCCATTCTTACCATCAAATCATCAAAACCCATGTGCATCCTCAATTACGCTGCGGAAGAAGGACTGGCATGGATTGTTGGAACTGCCACAGCCAGTTTTCAAACCAGCTAATTCCCTTTAATGCTGCAGAACCTTCGGACCAACCGGTTAACACAAATGCCTCCAGCATTTCATCCACGGCCTGCGGCAAGCCCACATCAACTGCTCTTGAAAAGATCGAACGTCCTATGTGCACTTCTTCCAGACACCTGGCAAATAAAACAGGGATAACATTCTTGTAGTTCAGACCGTGGCGGGCACTGAGCTTTATGCCAGTTTTCATGGCACGAAACGCTGCATCGTATATCCTTTGAATTTCACGATCAATTTCATCTTTTTCGGTTGCATTGCAATATGTTCCGGTTTGGAGTTCCATTAAATCAGCCCCCACAGTCTTTCACGATGGCAACGGTCTCTGCATCAGGTTCAACCAGGATAGATACCCCTATGTTCTGGTCATGAAATAATTTAACGGCATCCTTGATTTCAGACGCATGTTGTCCGATATCAAATCGGCCTCCGAAAGAACTACCCGCAGATATTCAGTTTCTTTATATCATCGAGCTTTTTTACATCCTCCCGGAATACGGGAAATTCGGTGAACTGTTGCTTCATAAAAATAAGCTGCGCATTCATCGCACTGCCCAGCGGCTCTCGAAGAGAATAATGCATCCACGTTCCCACGCGTCTGCTTTGGACCATGCCGGAATTCTTAAGATAAGCCAGATGCCTTGATACTTTCGACTGACTTTCATCAAAGATTGACATCAATTCACACACACAGAGCTCACCATGAGTAAGAAGCATCACGATTCTCAGTCTCATCTCTTCGGAAAGGGCTTTATACATGCGGGTAAATTGTTCCATAATTTCATCCTTTTTATTTGTATATCCGCCTATGCGTATATAAATAGACCTGAATCGGCTACAATGTCAAGATCGACTCAATTTGCCTGCAATTCGATGTATCAATTCTGCTTATGCTTTCCTAAAAAAAATCGGCCGAAACGATTTGCATATCCGCAAACGAAACCGGCCGATCATCATCTTTTCCGTCCCTGGAGCCATGCCCCTGTCGACAGGAAGCATAAACTATCGATATTCCCTAAGCTATTACTTTTCCTCCGAGGACTCTCTTTCTTTTTTACGCTTCTCCATTAATTCGTAATACTCTTGATACATTTTCAGAACGGCATATTCGTAATCTCTGACACTGTTCGGAGGAATGTAATTGACTTCTCCTAATTGGCTTATCAGATATTTTCCCGTTTCCGAATCAGGGATTTTACCTTCCTTGTAGGCATGTTCGAAAATGTTGTTCAAGCCTGTTACACTGACCTTGGAACCATCAGGAAAGAATACGGCACGGTATTCTTGAGGTTCTCCCGGTCATCAGAAACAGGAGCCTAAATTTATTTGTGGCGACATGGCTCAACCTCCTAAAATTCAATTTGTTTTATTTTTTACTGCTTTCTCCCGGCTGTCAACCTGAAAAAAGTTCAGCCGCAGCCCGAAGGCCCGCCTGAATAACCAGGTTTTCCGGTATTTCCTCGTACGTATTATTCCCGATGGAAAGGGTTCTGCACTCGGAATCCGCACAGGCACCGCAGCATGGACTTTGACCGACCGTTGCCCCAATCCATTCTTCCAAAGGTTTTTCTCCAATCCAGATGCGATTGGATTCAAGAGGCTCCCGGCTGAACATGGGAAAGTCGAGAGCTTCTGTTTTCACCGTGACTTCAATGCCAAGTTCCACCAGGGCTTTTTTGAGCTTGTTGACGGCGCTCTGAATCGTTTCACCGGTCAAACCGCAACGCTCGCAGGTCCGCCCCTGCTCGTTGACAAGCCTTTTCCAGCGAACCGTCAGTGTTTTCATTAAATCACCCCCTGCCTTGAATTACAAAACTATTTTACCACATCATGCTGCAAATTCCGACAGGCTCTCGGGATTCAACAAGTGAATTGCCATGGCTAATAGATAAAAATATCAACAAGATAGCCTGCAACGACGGCGATCAGAAAAACGTTCAGGGCAAAAGCGATAATCAGTTTCTTCCTGAACATGGAGGAGAGAATGATCAACTCCGGAATGCTTGCCCCGGCTCCTCCGATGACGAGCGCCAGGACCGTACCCACCCCCATGCCTTTGCCGACAAGGGCCGCGCTGATGGGGATCACCGTCTCGGCACGGATGTACATGGGAACGCCAATGAACGCCGCAATGGGAATGGACCAGGGATTTCCCGGTCCGGCCAGGCGGACGACGAGGTCCTGCGGGAAAAAGCCGTAGATGAAAGCGCCGATGCCCGCGCCGAGCAAGAGATACCAGAACACGCCCTTGAATGTGTCCACGGCAGAGGCAGCAGCTCTTTTGATTTTTTCCTTTAACGGCGCTTTCGCCGACTCGCCGGCCTCGAAGCTGACGGAACAGCAGGACGACGAAGACGAATTCTGCACGGTCGCAACAGTCTCCCCGCAGCAGCAGCTTCCCTGAGACTGAAAAGAAGGCAGCGTAACGAGAGGCAAAGGCTGAACAGAGGGTTGAGTGCCTTCGGAAGAACAGCAGCCGGACGCCATGGGAAGGATTTTCAGGGGTGTCGCTTCAGATTTTTTTTCTTCCGGACAGCATGAGGACTGAAAATTCACAAGGGGCTTGACCTCTCCCTCCAACCCCAACTTCGACAACAGGGCTGCCGTAGCCATGGAACCCAGGTAGGTGACCGCGACATAGATTCCTGTTACCTGATAGCCAAAGAGCGAGAGCAGCAGTGCGATGATGATCGGGTTGAGAACCGGCGAAGCGAACAGGAATGCCATGGTGGGACCGAAGGGAACACCGCCGCGGAGCAAACCCGCCGTAATGGGCACGGTGGAACAGGAGCAGAACGGCGTGACCGCACCCAACCCGGAACCCAGGAGATATTGCACCCAGGAGAGCCGATTGGAGAGGAAATCCCTGATTCGGGATGGAGGAAGATATTCCATCAGCAGCCCTATGATAAAGGAAACCGCGATAAAGATCATGATCAGCTCGCCGGCGATCACCAGAAAAAATTTCCCCGCCACGACAAAATTATTCAGTCCCAACATGTTTGAATCCTCCTCACAGCCTTGACTTTCTTATTCCCTTTATGGTTGCGCGTATCAACCATTTCCCGGCAGATTTTTCTTTTCCGTCAAACAGCAACGCACTTCTCCTTTCTGACCTTCATCAACTCTTTGCCGTTCTGCGGACTGAACAAAGGAACTCAGACTGAGTATCAGGATTTCACGAACAGTCGTATCCATATTGACAAGGATCTTCCGCATTTTATTTAAAAGCCGGTCTTCGATCCGCTTCAGAAGCGTCCGGCCCTCTTCCGTCAAGGTAACACAGCAAATCCGTCCATCTTTCCGATCCTGTTGACGCTTCGCCAGTCCTTTGCCTTCAAGGCGTTTCGCAATGCGGGTCGCACCGCTCTTCGTAACGCCCGCGCTCTTTGCAATGTCCTGCATGGAGCAGATATCGCAATCCAATGCGGCCTGCAGGGCGCGGTACTCTGCATGGGAAATGTTTTCGCTGCAGCATTGTTCCTCCATGCTTTGCATCCCGAAAGTGTACGTTATTTTTTCTATTAATCCGATAAGTTGTCCCGCATGCGCATCCATCGGCGACATATCTTCCCCCTGAATTCAAAACTCTGAGATGAAACGATTTTGTTGCAGTCTGCAATTTTCTTCTTCCATATTTAGTTGACCATGTCAACTTTTTTTAAAGATCAGCGAAAATGGAAGATTTTGCCTTGACATAGGAATTACAGCTCAATATATTTCCAGAAAAGAATATGGAGCTTCCATCATGAACGACTTTCTGAAAGTGACCAAGGCTCTCTCCGACCCGAACCGGGTCAAAATTCTGAAGATGCTGCAGCACAAGGTCATGTGCGTCTGTGAAATCGAGGCCGCCCTGGGCATTGCCCAGCCGACGGCTTCCAAGCATTTGAAAAGACTGGAAGATGCCGGATTGATCGATTCCCGGCGTGAAGGCAAATGGATCAACCACTATCCAGCCGACGGCAAGGACAGCCCCTATGCCGCGACTCTGTTGGGCAATCTCCGGCACTGGCTGGAAGACGACGCCGAGATACGTCAACTCATCGAAAAGATCCCCTGTATCAGACGGGAGGAAATCTCATGCCGCAAGGAAGAGGTCTGCGAAGAATCAGGGAACTGAACACATTCCCAAGCGGAAATATGATTTGACGCAGATTTCAGCGTTAAGATGATTATTGCTTCGATGCGGTTCGAGGCGGTCATATTCTCAGACAGTAAGGAGGAACGGAAAAAAATGGCAAAAGCTGCAGAAAAACGACTTTCTTTTTTGGACCGGTTTTTAACCCTGTGGATTTTTCTGGCCATGTTCATCGGCGTGATGGGGGGATACCTCTATCCCGAAATTCGGAACGTCATCAACATCTTCCAGGTCGGCACAACCAATATCCCCATCGCCATCGGTCTGATCCTGATGATGTATCCTCCCCTGGCCAAGGTGAAGTATGAAAAACTGGGGCAGGTTTTCACTAACGGCAAGGTTCTGGCCCTTTCGCTTGTTCAGAACTGGATTATTGGTCCCATTCTGATGTTCCTGCTGGCGATCACCTTTCTTTCCGGCTATCATGAATACATGGTGGGCCTCATCCTCATCGGCCTGGCCCGGTGCATCGCCATGGTCATCGTCTGGAACGATCTGGCCGAAGGCGACCGGGAATACTGCGCGGGACTCGTCGCCTTCAACTCGATATTCCAGGTTCTGTTCTTCTCCGTTTACGCCTACATCTTCATTACGATTCTTCCAACGTGGGTCGGGCTTAAAGGGGCCGTCGTCGACATCTCCATCGGGCAGATCGCGGAAAGCGTCTTCATTTATCTGGGCATTCCCTTCATCGCGGGGATCATTTCCCGATTCGTCGGCCTTAAAATAAAGGGGGTGGTCTGGTACGAAGAGAAGTTTGTCCCGAAGATCAGCCCCATCACCCTGATCGCCCTGCTCTTCACCATCCTTGTCATGTTTTCTCTGAAAGGGGAGTACATCGTTGAGTTGCCCATGGATGTCGTCCGTGTGGCCGTCCCTCTTTTCATTTACTTTGTGGCCATGTTCTTCGTGTCCTTCTTTCTGTCCATGAAAGTCGGGGCTACCTACGAGGAATCCACAACCCTGAGTTTCACCGCGGCCTCCAACAACTTCGAGCTGGCCATCGCCGTTGCCATCGCCGTTTTCGGTATCAATTCCGGAGAGGCCTTTGCCTGCGTCATCGGCCCGCTGCTGGAAGTGCCGGTTCTTATTTCTCTGGTTAACGTGGCCCTCTGGTTCAAGAGAAAATACTTCCCCTATACCAAGGCGACACCTACCGGGGTTTGCCATGTAACTTGTGAGAATTAGTATGGCTTGAAAGGAGAAAGGGCTTGAAAGAGCGATATAAACTTTTAATTATTGTACTGGCCTTTCTGGGAGCCTACTTCATCCCCTGGACCGATCCCGTCATCCGCCAATCCGGCCTGGAGGCCTTTCTGATGCTCCAGGAATATGCCCAACAACATGTCCTGACCTGCCTGATCCCGGCGTTTTTTATTGCCGGGGCTATCGCCGTATTTGTCTCCCAGGCATCGGTGCTGAAATACTTCGGGTCAACAGCCAATAAAATCCTGTCCTATTCCGTTGCCTCGGTATCCGGGACGGTGCTCGCCGTGTGCTCCTGCACAGTGCTTCCTCTCTTTGCCGGGATTTACGTACGTGGCGCCGGCATCGGTCCCGCGACGGCCTTTCTCTATTCCGGCCCGGCCATCAACGTCATGGCGATCGTGCTGACAGCGAGGGTGCTCGGCTGGCAGCTGGGATTGGCCAGGGCGATCGGGGCGGTTATTTTCGCCGTCATCGCCGGCCTGCTGATGGCCGTGATTTTTCGGCGGGACGACGCCAACCGGACCCAGGGGGCCATTTATGTTCCGGATATGGCTTCCAATTCCCGTACACTTGCTCAGGACGTCCTTTATCTGCTTATCATGGTTCTTATTCTGATTTTTGCCGCCTTTGCCCGGCCTGCCCCCGGCGTGACCGGCGTCTGGGCAGCCCTGTTTTCCGCCAAATGGGTCATCACGGCGGCTCTTCTGATCCTGCTTGGTTTCATGCTGAAAGCCTGGTTTACCCGGGACGAACTGACCAGCTGGGTGGACGCGACCTGGGGATTCGCGAAGCAGATCTTCCCGCTCCTGCTGGGCGGCGTTCTGGTGGCTGGCTTTCTCCTGGGGCGCCCCGGTTACCCGGCACTGATTCCGGAACAGTATATTCAGACCCTGGTGGGCGGAAATTCCCTCTGGGCCAATTTCTTTGCCTCGATCGTCGGCGCCTTCATGTATTTCGCCACTCTGACGGAAGTGCCTATACTGCAGGGACTGATCGGCTCGGGCATGGGGCAGGGGCCGGCCTTGTCTCTGCTGCTCGCCGGACCGGCGCTCTCCCTTCCCAGCATGATCGTGATTGCCCAAATCATGGGGGTGAAAAAAACGGCCGTTTATTGCGCGATCGTTGTCCTGCTTTCCACCCTGGCAGGATATAGCTACGGGTGGATGGTTTCCTGATGAGAAGCGAATCGTCATCAGGCCGCATAAGTAAAAAAATTTAACGGAGGTCATACATCATGAAAATCAAAGTGTTGGGACCGGGATGCGCCCGTTGCCATCAGACGGAACAGCTCGTCCGGGAAACCGTTGCCGAGGCCGGCGTGGAGGCGGAAATCGAAAAGGTGACCGAGGTCATGAAGATCGCTCAGTACGGCGTCTTCGGCACGCCGGCGGTGGTGATCGACGAGGAAGTGAAGTCCGTAGGGAGAATCCCTAAGAAGGAAGAGATCCTGAAGTGGATCAAGAAATAACCTGGGACCGAGCAGCATAATCCGTTTATCGCGAAGCTTTGCCTTGTCTGGTTCCTGAAATATAAAAAAGGCAATGAGCACAGGAGGATGTGCCATGTACGAAAAGATCGTCGTTGCATCGGACCTTTCCGAAGCTGCCAACCATGTCATCAACAGCATTCAGGATCTCAAGAAATTTGGAACGAGAGAGGTCATTCTTTTCCATGCTCTCGGCATCAGGCATTTCCATGCACTGCAGTACGATCTGGCCAGGTTCGCCGAACCGGCACTCGCTGAGCAGGAGGAACTCTTAAGGCGATCAGGCTTTTCGGTTAAGGTCGCCATAGGGCCGGATGGGGTTGTGCGGGAACTGCAAAAAGTTGTTGAAGAAGAAAAGGCTTCCCTTGTCGTGATCGGCACACATGGCCGGGGGATGGCCTTCGACGCTCTCATCGGCGGCCAGGCTCACAAGATTATGCATTCCGCAACGTTCCCACTGCTCGTCATCCGGCTTCACCTGGTGGAAGAGACAGGGAAGCTGAAATCCGCGGCCGATTGCCTGAGTTTTTCCAAAAAAATACTTTATGTCACCGATTTTTCGGAAACCGCGCAAAGAGCCTTTTCTCATCTGGAAAAGATGGTGGAACTCGGCATAAAGCGTATTTCTCTCCTTCATGTTCAGGATAGAACCAAGATGAGCAGCATAGAGAAACATCTCCCCAGGCTGTTAGATGAGTTTGACGCCATCGATACCCAAAGGCTGGAACGATTGAAAAATTCTCTGACAGCAAAAGGTGCGCAGGAAGTCGATGTCCTGCTGAAACATGGCATGCCGGTGGCTGAAATACTTAAAGTTTCCAAAGACGATGATTATTCCTTCATTCTCATGGGAAGCCAGGGACGGGGCTACGTAAAGGAAAGCTTCCTGGGAAGCGTGAGCAACAACGTCGTAAGGCAGGCCTCCCTGCCCGTCCTGCTTATCCCGGCATTGAGAGGATAAAACCCAAAAAACTAACGAAAAAGGAAGGGGACAATGAGCAAGTATCTGGAAACAACCCATGACAAGTTTGTATTCAAGGTGAAGGTCGGTTACTGTTACAGCAAAGATGATTTCTGGGCGAGCGTAGACGGCAATACGGCGCTCATTGGCGTCAGCGATTTTCTCCAGAAGGTCAAGGGCGATGTGGCTTTCCTGGAAACAGCCGAGGCCGGAACGGAATTGAAACAGGGTCAGGAGATCGGCAAGATCGAGACCATCAAGGCCACCTTCGGTATCCTTTCGCCGGTATCTGGCAAGGTGATTAAAGTCAACCCGGAACTGGAAACGAGCGCCTATCTCATTAACGAATCCCCCTACGATGAGGGCTGGATATATAAGATAGAGTTGACGAATTTCGAAAGCGATAAGAAGGAACTTCTGCAGGCTGAGGGATATATGGAGATCATGAAAGAGAAGATCGCCGAGGAGATGGAGAAAAAATGAAGGAAGAAAAGAAAAAAGTCGTCGTACTTGCCTGCAGCGGAATCGGCAAAGTTTATGGGACGATAGCCAGGGAAACGGTTTACGAGCTGATGGAACGGGTAAGGCCCGACGTGGTCGTGACAATCTGCCTTCCACTTCTGATGATCGACGATCCGGATGCAAAAAAACTGGTCTCCGACAACCCGGTCATCACCATCGATGGCTGCCCCAAATGCTGCTCCCAGAAAAACCTGGAGGCGCAGGGTGTAAAGGCCGATCGGAGTTTCCAGGCCATCAAATTCTACACGGCCCATAAGGAACTCAAGCCGGATGGCATTGCGGAACTCGATGAAAACGGCCGGAAGCTTGCCGCCATAGCAGCGGACGAACTGGCCCAGGTTGTGGATGAGCTGGCTGCGGGAGGTGAAAAATGATCCCTCTGAATGTATTGAAGGTCTTGAAAGTTGGAATTGTCTCTTGCAGCGGCGAAGCCATTCCCGGAGGTACAGTTTCACGCATCGCCTCTCGCAAGGTGCTCGATGAGCTTAGGCCTGATAAGACGGTCACCATCTGTCTTCCTCTTTTTATTGCAGCGGGTGGCGAGGAGCGCAAATTTGCCGCCGACTACCCAACCATCACCGTGGATGGCTGCGAGAAGTATTGTGCACGGAAGAGCACGGAGAAGCTTTCAGGCAAACCCGCCCGATCACTTTTGATTCCCGAAATCCTGGAAAAGCGTGGCATGAAAGCGCCAGCAAGACTTCGCAACATGAGTACGGAAGAGAAGGCCACAATTCAGGTGGTAGCCGAGGAAATCGCACGAACTGTCGATGAAGTCCTGGGCACGAAGGAGTGAAAGGATATGCCGGTATACAAGAATAAGGTGCAATGGAAAGGCGGGCATGCAGGACACACGTGGTGCCAGAATGGGACGGATATGAAGTTTTCAGCCCCGCCCGATCTCCATGGGCTTCCCAACGTGCTGACGCCGGAAGATGCGTTCATGGCGGCGGCAAACACCTGTTATCACATGATGGTCATCTGGGCTGTCGAGCGGTTCAAGATCGACCTGGTGTCGTTTGAATGCGAAGCCGAGGGCGAAGTCGAAGAGTTCATCGACAAGACTTCCTGGTTTAAGAAAGTAACGCTCTATCCCCGGCTGGTTGTTCGGAACAAACCACGTGAGGTCGTGCAGCGCGCCCTGGATCTGGCACTCAAGTATTCAACCATCAATCAGTCATTCAAGGGTGAGGTCATTGTTAAATCAACCGTAATCGTGGAAAACGTGAAGACTGCCGAGTAATCTTTGCTGTACCAGGGCAAGGAAATTCTAATGGGTGAGCAATACGACATAGCGTTTCTTGGGGGCGGCCCCGCCGGTTATCAGGGGGCTATCCGCGCAGCTCAACTCGGCGCAAAGGTGGCTGTCGTCGAGGAGAAGTTTGTAGGCGGGGTATGCCTCAACTGGGGCTGTATCCCAACGAAGGCCGTACGGGCGTCCGCCGAGGTTGGACGTTCTATGCGCCGGGCACGGGAGTATGGCTTCAAACCGGTAGAAGCCCTGCCGGACATGGCCGCCATCATCGCCCGAAAGCAGAGGGTAGTGAAAGCATTGCGGGGAAGTATCGAGCAACTGTTTCATGCCCGAAGGATCGATTTGATCGAGGGGCGGGGCGCACTTGTGGGACCGGGAAAAATCGAGGTGCAAAAAGCAAGCGAGACAGATCTGGTCCAGGCTGGGAAAATGGTGATTGCAACCGGATCACGCCCGGCCGGGCTTCCGGTTTTCCCCAAGAACCAGCGGATATTTCTTGCCGACGAAATGCTTGATATTTCCTACCTGCCGGCAAACCTTCTAGTTGTCGGGGGTGGCGCCGTTGGCGTGGAAATGGCGGCGATCTTCCGGGAACTTGGTTCGGAAGTAACCTTGGTCGAGGCGCTGGACTTCATTCTTCCCTATGATGACCGGGAGATGGCAGGGAACCTTCTCACACTTCTGCGCCGGCGTAAAATCAAGGTTTACACCGGCACTACCGTAAAATCCGTGGTCGAAAGTGTAAATGGATTCAGTGTCCTGCTCTCCAACGGGATAGAAGTCGTGCCGGATACCATCCTCCTGGCAATAGGACGCTTGCCTAATACGGAAGGGATCGGTATCGAGAATCTTGGAATAAGGACGGAACGGGGCTTTATCCTGGCTGACGGACATCTTGGGACCAACCTGCCGGGCCATTACGCAGCAGGTGATGTGATCGGAGGGTGGCTGCTGGCGCATGTCGCCTTTGCAGAAGGGATCTGTGCCGCGGAACACGCCATGGGTATGGAGGAGAGCTGGATGAACTACCGGACCGTGCCCCGCTGCGTTTTCAGTATTCCCGAATATGCGGCAGTGGGTGTTTCTGAAGAAGAAGCCCAGGCAAATAAGTGTCCCATCAAGGTGGCTCGTTTCCCGTTCAAGTCCCTGGGCATGGCGCAGGCGATCGGCGAGATCGATGGGCAGGTCAAGATCATCACCCATGCGAAGTCGGGCAGGATTCTGGGAGCCCATATTCTCGGTCCACAAGGCGCCGATCTCATTTCTGAGATTGCCCTGGCCATGAAGGCGGGATTGCCGGTCCGATCGATTATGGAAACCATTCACACGCATCCGACACTTTCCGAGGCAGTCCTGGAGGTAGCCCAGGCGCTCCATGGCCAGGCTATTCATAGTCCACCAGAGAGGGGTGCCTCATGAGCGAAATGATTCCCGCATGGCTTCGAGAGGAAATTCGACAGGCAAAGAGCGGCAAGAAGCGTGATACGATTGAAAAGACCAGCAGCCTGCTGGCGCGTCTGGGATTATCCACGGTTTGTGACAGCGCCCGTTGCCCCAACCGCAGGGAATGTTTTTCACATTCCACGGCAACGTTTCTGATCCTGGGAGAAATCTGCACTCGAGATTGTTCCTTCTGTGCGGTCAAACATGGTCCCCCGGAAGGACCTGCAGATGCGGGCGAACCCGAGCGTCTCGTCTCTGCCGTATCGCAACTGGGATTGTCCCATGTGGTTATCACCTCCGTCACACGGGATGACCTGCCGGATGGCGGCGCGGGTCATTACGCCCTGGTCATTCAGGAACTTCACAGACATTGTCCCGGCGTAACGGTTGAAGTTCTGGTACCGGACTTTATGGGCTCCGGGGAATCTCTGGCGAAAGTCCTGGAAGCCGCTCCCCATATCCTGGCACACAATGTCGAGACCGTTCCCAGACTTTATGGCGAAGTGCGGCGCGGAGCCGACTATGAACGCTCCCTGACCTTGCTGCGATGGGCCGGATCTTTTGTTCCGCAGGTTGTCGTCAAATCAGGATTCATGCTCGGCCTGGGCGAAACAGCGGCAGAAATCGAAGCCGTGCTACAGGACCTTGTTGCCGCTGGTTGTGACATGGTGACCATCGGACAGTATCTGTCTCCTTCGCTCGCCCACTTTCCAGTCATCCGCTACGTGACCCGGCATGAGTTCGCCTACTGGCGCGAGGCAGGACTTCGCCTCGGTCTGAGGAGCGTGGCCTCCGGTCCGTTGGTCCGGAGTTCATACAAGGCGCCGTTCTACTTTGGGGAGCTTTTATGAAGACATGGCGACGTCTTGATACGGGCGCCATGCCCGCCGCCCTCAACATGGCCATCGACGAGGCTATGCTGCGGCTGCATGTACCAGGTGAATCGCGACCGACGCTGCGCTTCTACTCATGGACCCCTCCGGCCGTTTCCCTGGGTTATTTCCAGAAGCACCACGCTATTGATCTTGCTGCTTGCCAGAAACTCGGGATCGATGTCGTTCGCAGGGTAACGGGCGGCCGTGCGGTCTTGCACCAGAATGATCTCACGTACAGTGTGGTCTCCGATTCCAGGCAAGGTATCCCCTCTTCTCTCGAGGCCTCTTATCGGCTGATCTGCAACGGCCTGCTGGAAGGGTTTCGCCTGATGGGTTTCACGGCGGAACATGGGAAGGAACAAGTGGGAATCACAGGGGAAGACATCTGCTTCATGCGTGCGGCAGTCGCGGATATTGTCTATGAGGGCAGAAAGTTCGTGGGAAGCGCCCAGAGGTGGCAAGGCTCATCCCTGCTTCAGCACGGTTCCATCGTCCTGGAGCCTCAGGTACAGACCTGGGTGGCAATCATCAAAACAGACTCGCTCGAGTCGCTTCACGATTCTCTCGAGTCCCGGATCACTTGCCTTCGGGAAATTCTCGGTCGGAAAATCGATCCCGGCGAACTGAAGCAGGCTATCGCAAGGGGTATGGCGGAGGCGCTTCAGACGGAGTTCGAGGGGGGCGAGTTGAGTTCGCGGGAATGGGAGCTTGCGGAAGAGATCGCAGCCGGGAAAACGCTGTCCGGAATCGAGTAGGCAGCCCGGAGGTAACGTCATGATAGAAGTCACGCAAAAAGCGGCTGAGATGATTAAGGAGCATCTGAAAAATCGGAAAGGTCCCGGCACGGTCAGAATCCGTTCACAGAGGGGGTGCTGAGGCGCATCCCTTGTAATGGCGCTGGATGAGCCGAAGAACAATGATGTGATCTTTACGGAACAGGGCATCCCCTTTGCGATAGACAAGGATCTTCTGGAAGAAGTCAAGCCTGTTCGGATCGAGTTCGTTGAAGCCGGAGGGATGTCAGTATTTCTATTGACCCCTAAAGACGGGTTGCCTTCTCTGACCGACCTTCAGGATTTCGATAGATTTAAAGGGTAAGCGATCGGATCTGCGCTGGATGTGTATCATGAAGAGAATGACAAACTTCAAAATGCTGTTCTGAAAGTTTCTCGCGTGAGTGCTTCGCGATCACCTTAAAGTCATGGATCATTTCACTCCGTGAGATTCTTGATCAAAAAATCGAGGTAATGTCGCCATGATAAAAATACAAGAGATTCGTCAGGCGCTCAAAGGCGTCCTGGACCCTGAGCTGAAAAAAAGTCTGCTGGAGCTGGGGATGATTCGGGATATCCGCGTGGATGAGGGGCGGATCAGCCTGACCCTGGCCCTCACCACGGTGAAGTGCCCCAAAAAAGAGTCCATCGTGGATGAGATCAAAGGCGTGCTCGAGGGCTTGCCGGGTGTCGCCGGCATCGATGTCAGAATGACGGCTCTGAATCAGGAGGAACTCGGGCAATTGTTTCCAAAGCATCCCCTGGCCGGAAAAGGCAAACGGATCGGGCTCCTCGACGCGGACGTTTACGGACCTAGCGTTCCAGTCATGCTGGCCGTCGACGAGATGCCGGAAAGGGAAAACCAAATGATCATTCCCGTGGAAAAGTTCGGACTCCGGGTCATGTCGCTGGGAATGCTTACGGAAAAAGGACGATCCATAATCTGGCGGGGACCTCTGGTTTCCAAGGCCATCAAACAACTGCTGGAAGAGGTCATGTGGGGCGAGCTGGATTATCTGGTCGTGGATCTCCCGCCCGGCACGGGAGACCCCTCTATTTCGGTGGCCCAATCCATCCCCCGGGCCTCCGTCCTTATGGTGACCACACCGCAGGAAGTGGCCCTTGCCGATGTCCGCAGGGCCATCGATCTCTTCAAAAAATTTGACCTGAACATCGTCGGTCTTGTGGAAAACATGTCTTACTTCTTCGCCGGCCGGTCCGAAAAACCAATCGAAATTTTCGGAAGGGGCGGCGGGAAAAAATTGAGCAGGGAATTCGGCCTGCCCCTGCTGGGCGAAATTCCTCTCGATCCGGTCATCGTCAGGGGCGGCGACGCCGGGGTGCCTCTGATGATTTCATCGCCGGATTCCGAGGCAGGCCGCGTATTTCAGGCCATTGCGGAGCAAATCATCTCCGCAGAATTATAGAAGATTCTTTTTCGTGAGCGAAAGGAGGACCATCATGGGAGAAAAGATCAGGATCTACGGAACGGAAACGTGTCCCTTCTGCAGGAAGGCCCGTGAGGCCTACGGAGATAGGGCCGTTTTCATCAATGTCGGAGGCGATCCGGAAAAGCTCGAAGAAATGCTCGCCTATTCCGGCGGCAACCGGACCGTGCCTGTCATCGTGGACGGCGACAAGGTGACGGTCGGCTTTCTCGGGGATGCCTCTTCGCAGGAAGGCGTCCCGCTTTTCGGTGGCGGATGAGCGGTCTGAACAGGGCTCTCGGTGAGAGACCCACTATTTTTATTATGGAGGTAGAAGTCATGATAGAAGTTACGGAAAAAGCGGCACAGATGATCAAGGAGTTTATGGAAAACCAGCAGGGACCCGGCACGGTCAGAATCCTTCTCCAATCCTGTTGAGGCCCGCCTTCTCTGGCCATGGCTCTGGACGAGCCTAAGGAAAACGATACGGTATTCACGGAAAAGGACATCAACTTCGCCATCGACAGAGATCTCTTGGAAAAGGCCAAACCGATCCGGTTGGATTTTGTCGAAACGTGTGGGCAATCAGGGTTTCAATTGACCTCCAATCTGCCGCCGGAGGGCGGCGGGGGCGGTTGCTGTTCGTGAGGAGACGGTAAACGGTAGGAAATATTGGGAACACACAACCCCGCCGCTCGCGGCGGGGTATTCATTCAGGGATACGTAATATGAAAGATTTCCGGAAATCTATGCAAAATTGAAAGGTTAAATTCCCATGAAATTTAATTCCGTTGCCACAAAAGCCTTGCTTTTCGCCGCGATCTCGCTGCTCGTTTTGCTCAGGAGTGGTGCCCCGGGACAGGAACAAACCTTCCCTGCTTATGGAACAGGGAAAATCGAAGTTCGTCTCTACACGGACTATTTCTGTCCACCCTGCCTGAAGATGGAACCGGCGGTGGAACCGATCGTGAAAGACCTGATCAAAAGGAACGTTATCAGGCTGACCCTGGTAGACGTTCCCTTCAACCGCCAGAGTATCCTGTACACCCGGTATTTCCTCTATGCCCTGAAGGGTAAAAACAATCCGGAACATGCCATCAAGGTCCGGAATATCCTTTTTGAGACAGCCGGCGCCGGCAACGTCACAACGCAGGAACAGCTTGAAAAACACTTGAAAATCAATGGTATTCTCTTTCAACCCTTTGACCTGAAGTCCGCATTCGACCGCTTCAACGCCTTGATCCGGGAAGATCATATCGACGCAACCCCGACCTGCGTTATCATAAAAAGCGGCAAGAAGAAAATCTTCTCTGGAGGGGAAGATATCGTCAATGCCCTCAAGGGCTTACGATAAGTGGAATTGAAACCAAGCACCAATACGTACATTAGGAGCCGAAAAATGCCCTGGGACAAGATTCTGAAAGCCTTTAATATCCTTTTTCCTCTGATCGGCATAGGGCTGATGATCTTCTATGAAGCCTGCGATACGTCCTGTTCCTATCTTCAGGGAACATTTTTGGGCATTGATCTGAAGATTGTCGGCATCCTCTTTATGGCCGTCCTGCTGGCAACGGCGCTGCCTCCCGTTTCCCGCTACCCGATCCCCGTCGATTATCTGCGCACCATGATGCTTTCCGCCGCTGTCGGGGGGGAGATTCTGCTGTTCCGTTTCCAGGTCGTGCAGGATACCTACTGCCCCTTCTGCCTGGCCTTCGGGACGTGCGTTCTGGTCCTCTTTGCGGCAAATTTCGGTCGGATGAACAAGTATCTTTCGCTGGGCTCCTTTCTGGCTGGATTCATTGGCTTCATTCTGTTTTTTGAAGGATCGGTTCTGCCGCTTTATGGGTAGCAAAGATTGGCGAGTCCCCTGAAGCAAAAGGGAAAGTAGAGACAAAACAAATAGACGTTCTTTCATCAGGTCGTTCCGGAAAAACTAAGCAAACAGCAACAGGAGATGGAGATGGTAAACAGGATAAAAAAAACAACAATAACTTTTTTGATGCTTTTGGCTCTTATTCTGTCGGCATGTACATCCGACGCAGCCAATGAGGAAGCGTTGAAGAATGTCCCCGTCAAGGGCATGGTGACTCTGGTGGACCTGGGAGCGACCCGATGCATTCCATGCAAGATGATGGCGCCCATTCTGGAAAGGATGAAGAAAAAGTACGAGGGAAAGGCGGCCATCGTTTTTCTGGACGTGTGGGAAGATGCGCAGCCAGCCAAATATTTTCGCATTCGAGGCATCCCCACCCAGATTTTTTTCAACAATAAGGGTGAAGAGGTCTATCGCCATGAGGGCTTCATGAGTGAGGAAGAAATTGTCGCCATGCTCGATAAACTGGGCGTTAGGTAAAAGGAAACTGATTTCATGGAGATGTTGTTCCTGACGGTCAACAAGTGGCTGACGGCTTCATTCTTGCCGGCTTCGGTGGCAAGTTTCCTCTGGGGGATGATCAGTGTTCTGTTCAGTCCCTGTCATCTCGCCTCCATCCCTCTGATGATCGCTTATGTGGCCGGTCAGCGCGAAACCCTTGCACCCCGCCAGGCGGGGCTCTTTGCGATTCTGTTCACCGGCGGCCTGTTTCTTTCCATTGCCGCCGTGGGGACCATCTGTGTGCTTCTAGGGCGGATGCTGGGCGATGTCGGACCTTACTGGCAGATCGTTGTCGGCGTTATCCTGATCTGGGTGGCTCTGGGCATGTTCGGGGTTCAGGCCTGTTCCGTCTCCGGGGGCGGTCTGCTGCAGCGTTTGAATCTGCGGGGGAAAAGCGGGGCTTTTTCCCTCGGTCTTGCCTACGGACTGCTTTCCGGTTCCTGCACCTTCGGCTTCATCGCCCCGATTCTTGCTGTCATCACCATTCAGAAGCAGTTCGTCACGGGTCTTGCCTTGATCGGCCTGTTTGCCGTGGGCCACTGTCTGCCGATTGTTGCCGCCGGCACATCCACAGCCTTGGTCGGACGGCTTCTGGAAAACTCCGCATGGAATCAATCCGTCGGGTGGTTCCGGAAAAGCGCCGGGGTCGTCATCATTCTTCTGGGGATCTATTTTATCGGGAATCCCCTCTGGCAGGTGTTTTCCCGATGTTGAAAAAAATCAATCATCAATCAGGGAGGGAAGTAAAATGAATATGATGGAACAATACTTTGCGGGTATGTCAGCGGAAGAAAAGCAAAAGATGATGGCGGAAATGATGCCGAAAATGATGTCGTACATGATGAACATGATGGGAGGATCTGAAGGCAAAGAGGGCGGCGCGGCGATGGACATGACAGCAATGCCCAAAATGATGATGGAGATGATGCCCCGGTGTTTATCGATGGCCCTTCCCGGTATGCCGAAAAAAGAGCGGATTGATTTTGTTGTGAAAATGGTTTCCATCCTGATAGAGAAAGGTTGTGAGGGGCTGTCGGAGGAAGAGAAAAAATTTTTTTTGGACAAGGTGACTGAGAAGGCAAGTGTTTAAGAAGGGAAATGAGGAAGTGAACATGGCACACTATGAGGCGGTAGCGACCAGTCTTCTTCCGAACGGAAAGGCGGAGATTTTAATCCAGCTGGACAGGACCGGAGATCCCGATGCGCCGGCATGTCACTGTGGAACCAACAGAACGTATACGTTACGTATACGTTCTTCGCGCAACAATGACGGATACAATCGCAATGCCCGTTGAGCTGGATTTCCTTGCCATTACATTTTGCTGCGTGATTTTTTTATATCTGCAGATGGAACATCAGCAGAAAATGGATCTCGTGAATCAGGACAGAACAGGACGCCTCTGTTCCTTGGTTTCCTGCTGCAGACCTTTACTAAGGATATCGCCTGCCACATCTTTATTTAACTTATTAATATCAGAAGGATATTCCATGATCATGCTCGATCCTTTCACCCAGGATAAAGGCGATTTTAAGGACAATGATCTCGCATGCTATTGTTTCAATTATACGAAAGCAGATATCGAGAAGGACTTCAGAGATCACGGCCACTCGACTATTCTCGAAAAGATTGCTCTCGCAAACCGGAGCGGCGAATGTGACTGTGCTCGAAAAAATCCAAAAGGACGCTGATGCCTGGCCGATGTCCGCCGGGTGGTGGAAGAAACAGCAAAGAAATACGCCCTGTAACGGTAAATATTTTGGAGTCTACCAGCTTCGGTTGTATGAAATACAATCATGATCTTGATAACCCGCCCTGCCGCTGAACCTGATCTTTAAAAACAAACTAAATCATGGAAATGAAATCATTTTTGTGTGAAAATTATACAAGAAGTTGACTGTCCCAATCTACCCTGTTTGTGAAAAGTCGTTAAGATAACCATAATAGACTATTAGATTTTTATTATGGAGGATAAAGTCATGATAGAAGTCACACAAAAGGCGGCTGATATGATCAAAGAGTTTATGAAAAGCCAGAAGGGACACGGCACGGTCAGAATCCTTTTGCAGATCTGCTGCGGCCCGGGCGCTCTTTGCATTGCACTGGATGAGCCAAAGGAAAACGATGCAATTTTTACAGAACGGGGCATCACCTTTGCGATAAACAAGACTCTACTGGAAAAGGCCAAACCTATTCAGATCGATCTCGTCGAGGTCAGCGGGAAATCAGAATTTCAATTGACATCCAGTCTTCCTGTTGACGGTGGTGCTGGAGGCTGTGTGGAACAGTGGTAGGAGTACGAACATAACTTATCTATTGCTTTCTGAAAATGGAGTGCGGGTTACTCATGCTTCAATGAAACGATTATTCAGTTAGCGGGACAATCGATTGCACAATGCGTCACAAATGAGGATTAAAAGCATTCGCGTTAGGTTAATTCAATCAAGATGAGCTTGGAAACCATTAAAAACAGATGCGAATGGTGCGGTACGAATCCGCTGTATGTGGAATACCACGACAACGAATGGGGAGTGCCTCTGCACGATGATCGTGGCCTTTTCGAGCTGCTGACTCTGGAGGGCGCGCAGGCAGGTCTGAGCTGGCTGACCATCCTCAGGAAACGAGAGCACTATCGCAATGCATTCCACGGGTTCGATCCGCAGAAGATTGCCGGCTATTCGGAAAATGACGTTCAGCTCCTGCTTGGTGACTCCGGCATCGTGCGGAACCGCCGGAAGATCGAATCGACTGTCGGCAATGCGCGGTGTGTGCTCGCCATTCAAGAAGAGTTCGGTTCCTTCGATGCTTTCCTCTGGAGTTATGTCCATCATCAGCCTGTTCAGAATGCCTGGCGATCGCTGACCGAGCTGCCTGCAAGAACGGCGCTATCGGACACGATAAGCAAAGATCTGAAGAAACGGGGTTTCAACTTTGTGGGATCAACCATTTGTTATGCCTTCATGCAGGCGGTCGGCATGGTGAATGACCACGTCGTTACGTGCTTCCGCCACGAACAGGTAAAGAAGATCGCCCGGCCAGGGGATTGAAAACAGAATCCATGCGATTCGTCGCAATCATCCGTTCAGTTCCTCCTCTTAAGTTAAGCGTACAGGTCGAAATACTGCATGTCTGATTCGCTTCCATCAAGTCTCTCCCGATCATCACCCCGATAACCCGCCCGGCCGCTGAACATGATCTTTAAAAAACAAACGAAATCATGGAAATGAAGTCATTTTTGTGTGAAAATGACACATAAGAAGTTGTCTATCCAATCCCACCCTATTTGATTAAGAGGAGGCACGAAATGCTGTTTAAAAACGTGGCGGATGCCGACAAAAAGCTGAGGGACGTCGGGTACATTTCCTCGCAGGAAATTGCCACCGTGGTTTATCTGGCGGGGGTGACAAAAAAACCGGTCCTCGTGGAAGGACCGGCGGGCGTGGGAAAAACCGAACTGGCCAAGGCCGTGGCGAAGGCACTGAAGCGGGAGCTGATCCGTCTCCAGTGTTACGAAGGGCTCGACGAAAGCAAGGCCCTCTATGACTGGGAGTATTCGAAGCAGCTCCTCTACACCCAGATGCTGAAAGAAAAGATCCAGGACATCATCGCCGATACAAAAACACTCCCGGAGGCGATGGACCGGATCGCCCTTCAGGAAAACGCTTTTTTCTCCGAGCGGTTCGTTCATCCCCGTCCGCTCCTTCAGGCCATCTCCTCGGAAAAGCCCGTTGTTCTCCTCATTGACGAAATCGACAAATCCGATCCGGAGTTCGAGGCCTTTCTTCTGGAAATCCTCAGCGACTACCAGGTGACGATCCCTGAAATCGGGACGCAGAGCGCCCGGCACATCCCCTTCGTGTTCCTCACGTCCAACAACTTCCGTGAACTGAGCGACACCCTCAAGCGCCGCTGCCTCCATCTCCACATCGACTATCCCGATATGAACCGGGAACTGGGAATCCTCCTGGTCAAGTTCCCCGGCATCGACCGGGTCTTCGCCGAGAAGATCGTGGAGGCGGTCCGGACGATCCGGGATCTCGATCTGAAGAAAAAGCCCTGCGTTTCAGAAACGGTGGACTGGACGCGGTCGCTCATCGCCCTGCAGATGTTCGAGATCAAGCCCGAGGTGATCATGGGAACCCTGAATGTCCTGTGCAAGAGCGAAGCGGACGCGCAGAAAGTCCGGGAACATTATTCCCGGCCGCCGAAAGGCGGTTTCTCCTGCGCCTGAAAGGGAAATTATCATGATTCAAGCCCTTCTGCAGTTTGCCGCCCTGTGCCGGGCCGGAGGGTTGAGGATCTCCACGTCGGAGGTCCTGGACGCCGTCCGCTGTCTGGAGCTCATCGATCTGGCCCCCGAAGAGCCCTTTCGTGCGGCCCTGCGGGCCAACTTCGTCAAAGAGATGAAGGATGAGGAGCTTTTTGACAGAATCTACGATCTGTATTTCCATGCCCTGCAGATTGGCGCCGACGACATGCGCTCCAGGGCCCTTTCCGGCCGCCTAGTCGATCTGGTCGAGACCTTTGGCCGGGAAGCTCAAGACTCTGAGTCAGCCCTGGCCTTCTTCGATTTTCTGGCCGGCAACCGAGCCGCTTTTTTACAGGAGCTTCAGAAGATTCTGGAGCTGGAGGCTGACATGCCGGAGCTTCCCTTTTCCGACATCCTCTCCCCATTACAGCAGAAAATTCTGCGGAAAGGGATGGATAAACTCCTGCCGGAAAGCGCTCTTGAAGGCGCCGATATCGAGCGGCGCAGTCTTGACGATCTCCTGCTTGAACGCCTGGGACTTGCCGGTCACATGCAGGACGAGCTGCCCCCCGGCTTGAATCTGCCGGGCCCGGATGCCGAACAGGCCCCCGGACAGCCGCGCGATCTCGGGGAACTTCCCTTTTCCCAGCTCAGCCGCCAGGAGGCCCGGGAGGTGCACCTGGCCATTGAACGTCTGGCCCGCCAACTGCGAGATCTCGTAGCGAGGCAGTATCGTCGGAAACGAAGCGGCGTTGTCGATATCAAAAAAACGCTCCGCCGCGCCGCCTGTTACCAGGGGATTCCCCTGGAGCTCTACTTCCGCCGGAGGCAGAAAAGGAAGTCGAAGGTCGTGGCCCTCTGCGACGTCTCCTATTCCGTCTGGACGGCGGTCCCCTTCATGCTCAATATCCTCTACTCCGTCCAGGACTGCCTGAGCCGTGTCCGGAGTTTCGTCTTCATCGCCAGGGTGACGGACGTCAGCGAAACGATGAAAGATCACGAAATCATGGACGCCATCGATCGGATCATGACCCGGTTCAAACTTGAATCGCCGCAATACGCCGTTTATGGCGGAGAAGAGGAACGGGACCACGTCGATGCCGACCTGGAGATTTCCGACTACGGCGCGGCCTTTTCCCAGTTCAAGGAAGAGTTTATCAGTGTGCTCGACAAGAAAACGACCCTGATTATCCTGGGCGACGGCCGGACGAATTTTCTCGACCCCGGGGCGCAGTTTCTGGAGACGATGCGGGATCACTGCCGCCGGGTGATCTGGCTCAATCCGGAGCCGGAACGCCTCTGGGGCGTCGGAGACAGCGCCATCGAAACCTACCGCCCCTTCTGCGACGACGTCCGCCCCTGCCGGAATCTCAACGAACTGAGGGCTTTCATAACCGGCCTGGTTCTTTGAACTTCAAAAGGCACAACCAATGGATATAATTCCCGGCCCTCGAAATCACAAAAAGGTTATTGCATGGAAAGAGTATCGGAATTTGAAGACGAAAAGCTGCGCATCCGGGAATTGATGATCGATGATTTTCCCGATGTTTTCCACATCGGCGAAGAGATTTTTACCGCCGAGTTTTCCCAGAGCCTCTACCGCACGTGGGATGAATTTGAAATCACAACCCTTTTCAATTCAGACAACGAACTTTGCCTGGTGGCGGAGGTCGGCGGAAAGATCCAGGGCTTTGCCCTGGGAACCACCGTGGAGAAACGCAACTCCCCTTGGAAGTACGGGTATCTGATCTGGCTGGGGGTGCGGGAGGAAGCTCAGAAAGGAGAGGTGGGCACCCGGCTGTTCAATGAAATAAAGCGCCGGATGAAAGACCAGGGGGCAAGGATGATCATCATCGATACTTCCGCCGACAACGAAGCGGCTCTCTCCTTCTTTCAGAAGATGGGATTCAAGGACAGGCAGGAACACGTATTCCTGTCCCTCAACCTCACCCGCAGAACCAAAAAGCCCAGGAAAAAGAAGCCATGACCAGCGACCTGAAACGCGTCGAGAGGGCGATCTATCCAGCCAGACTGCGGAAAACGCTTCTGGATCTCCTCGATATCTATTCCCCGTCCGGAAAGGAAGAGGATATGCAGCTCTACCTGACCGAGATCCTCGAAAGAGGGGGGGCGGTCGTGAAACGTCAGGAGGTGGAGGAGGAACGCTACAACCTCCTTGTCACCATGGGAAAGGGCGAGCCCCTGCTCTATCTCGTCGGCCACGTGGATACCATCCCCGCCTGGGATCTGGAGTCCTCCGGACCAAACGAAGAAAACGGCATCTTTTACGGTCTGGGAAGCGCGGACATGAAAGGAGGCTGCGCGGCGATGGTGGAAACCTGGCTGGCCCTTTCCGAGGCCCTTCCTTCCGCTGAACGGCCGCCGGTCGGTCTGCTGCTGGTCGTCGGCGAGGAAGAAAATGGAGACGGCAGCGCCGCTTTTCTTGAATCCCGCCGCCCTCCCTGGGTCATCATCGGTGAACCGACCGGCCTGGCGCCCTGTTTTGCCCATTACGGTTATCTGGAAGCCAGCTTTATCACGAGCGGCCTCAGGAGCCACTCGTCCCTTCCCGAACTGGGACACAACGCCGTGGAATCCATGCTGCGGCTCCTGCTGCATCTGGGGAAAAACGCCCTGTTCAACCGGGAGGAGTCGGATATCGTCTATTCGATCCGTGAAATGAGCTCTTCTCCCGCAGGGTTTGTCGTTCCTGACCGCTGCGAAACCTGGATCGATCTCCACCTTCCGCCCGGCAGGGAACCGGAAATCGTCCAGGAGGCGATCCGCCGGATCGTCGCGGAGGCGCACCGGTACATTCCTGATCTGGTCGTGGAGGTGAACTTTGATTTCACTTTCGGCGGTTATGATCTCGGCTCCGAAAACCGGATGGCAAGCTGCTTAAAAGAGATCTACGCCGAATTGAATTTGCCCTTTCGCCTTGATTCCTTCCGCTCCCATTCCGACGGCAACCTTTTCTTCGCGGCGGGAACGAACCCCTTGATTCTCGGTCCCGGCTCCCTGGAAACAGCCCATACGCCGGACGAGCAGGTTCTTTTCGAGGACGTATTGACGGCGGCCCGAATTTATGCCGCCCTCTGCCTGAAGTTTTCTGCGTGAACCACCCGCCTCCGGGGAAATGATCCTTTACCAAATTATTGCCCGGAAAGAAGGGCGTTTTGTAATTATCGGGCAGGGAAGAGAAAAACGATACGATTTCTGCAGCAGATAAAACAGCGCGGGGTTCCGCCGGGATTTTCAGCCAATCAGCGTAACCTCCGCGCTCCGTGTTTCTTCAGTTCATTCCATGATTTCTCTTTTCAAGATTTCAGGGGCTCCCGATGCCCAATTCAACGGAGGCCGGCTTCGTTATAAAGGGAGAAGACAGGCCCTACTTCAGCCAGTCTTTCATTTCTTCAGCCTGCCAGGATTCCTGTTGAACCGCGAGGTCCATCTTGATGACCAGGCCGGAGTGTTTTTTAAATTCCGCGTCGTCCTGCAGTCTGGTGTGACGCCCCAGCGATTCCAGAACATCCCCCAGGGCTTTGTGAAGAACCTGTACCATCCCCTGACCGGCGCCCACGTCCCCCGGTTTCATCCGCGGCGCCGCGCCATCCTCGGCAACAGCCTCGGCGAAAAGAGCCAGTTGCTTCATCTTTTCCATGGACTGGTCCATCAGGGCCCAGCCCCTGTTTGCCTCTTTCTGGGAAAGCCAGGACAGACGAAGATGCTGGAGCATTTCATTGTATTTGCTGTTCAGCTCCGCCTGGAGCGTTTCCAGGAAGGTGGGAGGCAGTTCAAATCCTCCTTTGGGAAGCCCCCTTGCATCTTCCGGGCTGAGCTTGTCGAGCAGGCGCTGAAAACGCCGGGCATGGATCTCCGATTCCCAGGCTTCCCGATGAAGAACCCTGCGTATATGGGGATCGTCCACTTTTTCCGCTTCGTCGTGGTAATGGGGGATCAGCTTTTTTTCATATTCAATGTAGGATTTCAGCAGGGTTGCGCGGCTGGTGGGATCAAAGGGATAAGGTCCCGGCACGAAAGTCGGTTCGCCGCCCAGCCGGCCGATAATCATGCCCAGCCAGTGCATATGCCACATCTCCTCGCGGGAACGGGAGAGGAGGCTGGCGCCCATGGGCGTATCCTCTCCCTCCTGATAGGCGTGAACCAGATAGCGGATGATGGCGGCGTGTTCGTCTGCGAAATCACGATTCAACATGTCGATCAATTCCTTGCTGTCCATGGCAATCCTCCTGATAAATTCGCTGAATGGCGTCTCCCGCAACCTGCTGTTCCGGATTGACGCTTCATGATGTGATGTTTGAGATGAACACCATAACACACCGTTCCGTTATGGCTTCATGTCCCGCAGTTCCAGTTTCAGGGACAGAAAACGCAGCATATCCTTGAGGGTGACAATGCCCACCAGTCGATCGCCTTCAACCACGAGCAGACGACTGTTTGTCGTCCGGCTCATTTTTGCCAGAGCGCGGACGGCATCTTCATCCGGTCCGACCGTGATATCCGGAGTGCACGCTCCGGCAATTTCTCCCACCGTGTGCTCTCTCCACTCCTCCCGGGGGACCTCCGCCGCCTGACGGACGGTGATGCAGCCCACGAGACGGTCAAAGGAAACCACAGGAAACATCTTGAAATGGTACCGATAGACGTAATCATTGACAAATTCTTCCAGGGTAAGGGCGCGGGATACCGTGATCGGGTCCGGCACCATGAAACGGCGGACCTTTTCCCCTTCCAGAACTTTCCGCGCCAGAACCTGGGTGTAAGACATCTGTGCCGCGTTGCGCAGGAAGAGACCGATCATCAGCCACCACAACCCGCCGATGAAATTGCCCCGGAACAGGCCGAAAATGCCCATCACGATCAGCAGGATGCCGAAAGTGGAACCTATCGAAGAAGAAATGCGCGTCGCCCAGCGGAGATTGCCCTTCCAGCCCCATAACATCGATCGCAGGACGCGCCCGCCGTCCAAGGGGAAGGCCGGCAGCAGATTGAAGCCGGCAAGGACAAAATTGATCAGCCCCAGATAGGATGTCACCGTCGAAATCGATCCCGGCCAACCCAGGTTCCTTCCCGCATACGTGACTCCATGGAACGTCAGACCCAGGGCGAGACTGGAGAGGGGGCCGGCGATGGCCATGAGAAATTCCGCCTTGGCGCTGGGCGGCTCATCGTCCATTTCCGCAACACCACCAAAGATGAACAGCGTGATCCCTTTCATGGGAATTCCATAGCGGGTGGCAACCAGGGAATGACAGAGTTCATGAAAAATAATGGAGAGAAAGAGCCCCAGCGCCCCGAAAACCCCCATTGCCCAGTATGTACTTTCGGCAGCCTTATAGGAGCCCGGGAAAACGCCCTTAGCCAATGACCAGGTTACCAGAAGCGCCAGCAGCAGCCAACTGGCATCGATGCGCACTTCAAAACCCAGCAGTTTGAAAAGGGTGATGCGGTTTCCGAACATACCGTTTCCTTCAGATCCTGTTCAAATTTTCTACGGCCATTGCGGTTTTCCTCCGGAAGGGGCGCCGCCGACCTGTGTGGACGGCGACCCCGGGAAATATCCCCCTCTGCACCAACTCTATGAAATTTTAGAAAATAATGCCCTGATTCCCATGGAAAATCAAGAGAAATAAGCCGATCATGGCAGCAGGGGCAGTCAAAAATCTGTTGCCTATTTTCCCGATCCTCATTATAGGACAACAAAGAAATAACGGATTCCGTCATTTTTCCCGCGGAGGAGGTTTGCCGGCCCTTGATCGAAGAAATTGCCGGAAACTTTTACAGAATTACGCTTCCCATGCCTTTTCGGCTGAATCATATTCAGTCTTTCGCCCTGGTTCAAGACAGGCATGTGACGCTCTTTGACACGGACCTGGATATTCCGGAAGGAATTTCAACTCTCGAGGACTGTCTTCAGCATATTGGTCGCTCCATCGCCGACATCGACAGGATCTTCCTCACCCATTATCATGTCGATCATTGCGGTATGGCCGGACGTTTAAAGGAAATAAGCGGCGCCCGGATCTATCTTTCCGAAGTCGACTATGAAGCCCTCCGGAATCAGAACCGTGAAAAAGAGTTATTCCAGCACATACGGCACTTCTGTCAGGAGCATGATGTATCTGATTCCCTGATCGACACGCTGCAGGAAATTCACTTCTATTTCAGCCGAGCCACCTATCCCTTCGAAGTCGATGAACTTCTCCCTCCTTACGCGTGGTACACATCGGGCAATCGCGCCTTTCAGGCGATCCCCGCCCCCGGTCATACGCGGGGACAGGTCTGCTTTTATTTTCCCGGAGAGGCCATCCTCCTAGCCGGTGACCATGTTCTGCCGGAGATAACCCCCAATCTCAGCATCGATCTGTTTCATCCCGAATGGCATCCCCTGGGAGATTTCCTCGAATCTCTGAAACGGGTCAATACCTTGAAGGTCGATCGCGCGTTTCCATCTCACGGCAGCACCATGGACAATTTTCCCTCCCGGATTCATGAGATCGAAGTGCATCATGGAGAACGAAAGGAACTGATTTTGCAGGCAGTGCGCGGAGGTTACGACACCGTTCGGGAAGTATCCCTGAAAATCTTCGGGGAAGACCTGCCCGAATTCGATCAATATCTGGCACTCCATGAAACCTGCGTGCACCTGCTTGAACTGAAAAGTGAAGGTTTGATCAGGGAAATGCGGTCGGGCATGAAAAAGCGTTATCTTCCCCAGTGAGATCGGCACAGTCTATCCGTAATTTCCATGCCGCAAACCGATATTATTTCTGATTAATCTTTTAAAGAGGTTGCAATGAATGTTGAAGAAGTCCGAGAAACTTTAGGAGACTACCTGATCAGGGAAAGGGAATCTCGAAATATCACGACGGAAGATCTGGCCAGAGCTACTCATCTGAGTGTTCATTTCATTGAGGCCCTTGAACATAACGATTTTTCCCGATTTTCTCAAAAAGAATCGATCCCTGGTTTTTTAAAGCTTTATGCGAGGCATCTGCCTCTCAATTACGAGGGCGTACTGAAACGGTATCAGTTAGAAAATGAACGCATTCTGAAACAGCTGGTCCAAAAGGAATTGCCTTTATCACGAGACTATGGCTCTCCTGTCACACAGGCCCGGGGAAGCCGGTGGCCTGCCGGTCAGCTCGGCAGATGGATAATTCCGTCAGCCTGTGCCGTCATGGCCGTGGCCATCTCCCTGTCCATCTATCTGGCGCCGGAAAAAGCTCAGCCGCCGGTCGTTCCCAGCTCAGCGAAGTTTTACTCGACGGCACAGGATTTACAAAAGCCGCAGCCGGCGCCGATTCAGCCGAATCCTGTCGACGCAGATTATCCAGCCTCATCAACGCCGCTCCCTGAGAAACCAGCAGTCCCCGCATCCGCGGAACCTTTGATGCCTTTAGAGAAACCGCCCGCCCCGGCGACGGTTTCTGAAACGGAAAAGGTTGTGGTTGTCGGCAATCGGGACAGTAAGCGATACCATCTTCCCGGCATGAAATATTACAACGAGGTCAAGGCCTACCACCGGGTCCTGTTCGACTCGGAAGAAGAAGCACTGAAAGCCGGTTATTATCGAGCGAGAGAGTAGGAACAGACAGTTTTATCCCTGTCGCGTTTCTTCATCTGCCGGGGCCGATTTTGTCGACGGCTCCTTGACGGACTGTCTATGCCGTCGCGCCGGCTCCTCAACGCCACTTTCTTATCCTGATGAATTCAACAGGACTTCAAGCGTGTCTCCCATGGGATTTCCGAAGGCTAAATATAAGGGAATACGTGTTGGACAACCATCTCGAAGTTTCTTTTCACCTGTTCCCGACCGAGAACCATGCCCATGTGACCGGGAAAAAGGAACTCCGCACCCAGTTGCGACAGCCGGACAATACTCTGCTTCAATAAATTCCCGTCGCCGCCGGGAAAATCGGTCCTGCCCACATTCTGATCGAAGATGACATCTCCGGAAAAAAGCGCGCCGGTGCGAGGCCAGTACAGACCTATGGAACCGGGGGAATGGCCGGGAGCATGGACGATCTGGAAGGTTTCATCCCCCAGAGACAGTTCGCCTTCATGCAGGATCAGGTTGATGTCGATCCGGGGAACATCCTGGCCGAACATGCGGCAGAGCCGCGCATTCGCTTCACTGTTGTAAAAGGCTACATCCGCTTCGTGAAGGGCGATTTTAACGTCGGAACCATTGAACAGCAAGCTTCCTTCGATATGATCGGAATGGGCATGGGTATTGATGATGGTGCGGATGTCCTCGCGCCTGACGCCGTCCTTAGCCATATCATCGAGGAGGAGCGGCAGGTATCTGGCATGTCCCGGATCGATCAGGACCTGTGCCGTGCCGCCGATATAATAGCTGTTGCAGTTGTTGTCGTAATACTCCGTCCATTCATAAACGAAGATGTCGTCATTAAACTTCATTTTGTTGTTCTCCTTTAAATAAAATCCCCAAATGCGCCATCACGATCCCTTTTCCGATAAACAGCGCTTTTCATCGTTCCGAAAGGAGCAGCCGACGGATTTGCGGGGAAAAAACAAACAGCGGGATTGCCGTTAATGATTTGACTGCTGCCGATCCGCAACGGAAAATATCATTCCGGTTGCAGCAGTTTGAAGCCGAGAACCGGATCCGCCTCCCGATGAGCCGATGTATCGAGCAATTCAAAGACAATGACCTCAAGAATATGCCAGACCTTGACTCCTTTGCGGATGCAGCCCGTCACGGTCTGATTCTTCCGGCCCAGGGCGAAATGCATGTGAACCAGAGGGTGCCCCTCTTCATCGGGGAAGAGGGTGCCCGTGCCGGCCACTTCATGGGCATTGTCCAGCAGGAGTTCCATTGGAGAAATCGGCGTTGAACGGCCTTCTTCAGGACCGACGACAAGGCGGCTGCCTGCATCCGCACCGCCCACCGCGATCAGGGCGGCCGCGCGGATTGACTGTTCCTCCGCAAAGCGCTCAATCATTTCGTGTACAATTTCTCCGTCTTCAAGACGGAGGATAAAGATACGCCCTTGCCGGGCCCGGGAAAATTTCATGGGGATTCTGCTGATGCCTCCTTTTTTTCCAGCGCAGTCAGGGAAACATTTTGCCTGGGTTCATGATTCCCCGGGGATCTAAAAGCGCCTTGATCTTTTTCATCGTTTCCAGGCTCTCGCCGTGTTCCATGGCCATGAAGCCCCTCTTTCCCAGCCCGACCCCGTGCTCCCCGGTGCAGGTTCCTTCCAAGGCCAGGGCCTGGCGGACAATTCGGCGATGAGCCTCCTCCACGTGCGCCCACCGCGTTTCGTCGTCGGGATTGTCCATCACCACCACATGAATATTGCCGTCCCCCGCGTGTCCGAAAACATAGGCCGTCAGATCCACCACCGTCTCCTTGATGAAGGCCACCAGCCCCGAATAGCGGGACAGGGGAACGGCGACATCCATGCTCAGCGAAAGAAGTCCCGGATGGGCGCGCCGGATGGATTCATGGGTCAGATGGCGGATTTCCCAGAGCCGCTTCCGCTCTTCGGGGCCGATTCCCCGATCCAGAAGAAGACAGGCGTTGGCCTGGCAGATTTCGGTAACAAAGTGCATTTCATCTTCCAGTCCCCTTTCGCTGTAACCGCTGAATTCCATGAGGAGAGTGGGACATTCTTCAAGCTGGAGACCTCGATCCCGGTTGAGGACCCTTACGATATCCGCATCGAGGAATTCCATCGCCCCGGGGGCCAGTCCAGAGCGCATGATTTCAAAGACCGTCCGGGTGGCATCGCCGACGGAGGGAAAGGTTGCGCGGACCGCCATGAACGCGGCCGGAAGTCCCATGAGTTTCACTGTAGCTTCGGTGATGATGCCCAGAGTACCCTCGGCGCCTGTGAACAGGCGGCAGAGGTCATAGCCGGAGGAAGACTTGCGGGAGCGGCTGCCCGTCCTGATCACCTGCCCATCAGGCAGAACCACGGTAAGCCGCATCACGTAATCCCGGGTTGCACCGTATCTCACACTCCGGATGCCGCTGGCGTTGTTTCCGATCATCCCGCCGATGGTCGCCGCCGCGCCGGGATCCGGGGGGAAAAAAAGCCCTTCCTTTTCCAGGATGCGGTTCAGTTCTTTATAAATCACCCCGGCTTCCACATCTGCCTGAAAATCCTCCGAACGAACGGCGAGGAGCCGGTTCATCCGCTGAAGGTCCAGCACAATCCCCCCTCTTACAGGAATCGGATTGCCTTCCAGCGAGCTGCCCGCGCCCCAGGGGGTCACCGGAATCCCACGCTCGCAGGCATAAGCGACGATCCTGCTGACCTCGCCAGTATTTTCAGGCCAGAGAACGGCCTCCGGCAGACTGGGTCTGTGGAAGGATTCGTCATGGGAATGATGAGAGCGGATCGACTCCCCGCGGGAAAATCTTTCCGTACCCACAAGTCCGGTCAGATAAACGATATCCGCCTCTTCAAGATAAGGTTTTGTGGTCATATGCTCTCTCTTTCGACAGTCCTGCAGCGGTATCCTTTTCCGGGTCAACAGAAGCGGAATTCCTGTCTTTTTCTGCAGGCCTGTTTCGCTGCATATCACAAAAGCCGGGAAGAAAAAAGCACCATCCTGGATGAGACAGAGGAGCACAGCGGAGGAAGTTCACCCGTTTCCGGGAAAGAGGCTGTCGCAATTTCCTGTCCGGCAGGCCGATGTCATCATACGCATTGGCACAGCTTTCTGATCCTCTTGACAACACGCCCCGGAATTGTAATTCTGTGTAAAAATTCCCCATGGCACAGTAAAGGAGGAATCAAGGTCTCATGGATCGTTCATCTGCTGTCGAACTGCTTCATTCATACATTCAAAATGAAAGGATGCTTCAGCATTCCTACGCGGCGGAAGCCGTCATGCGGGCGCTGGCCAGGCGGCTGGGGCGGGACGAAGATCAATGGGGGCTGGCCGGCCTGCTTCATGACCTGGATGTGGAAAAGGTTCAGGCCGACCTGACCGTCCATGGTCTGGAAGCCGCGAAAATCCTTGAGGAGAAGGGTGTGGACCCGGAGATCATCGAGGCGATTGTCATGCACAACGAAATGGCGAGCGGCAAGCCTCGACAGCAGGAATTCCATTTCGCCCTGGCCGCAGGCGAAACATTGACCGGACTGATCATGGCGACCGCTCTTGTCTATCCGGATCGGAAACTGGCCAGCGTCAAACCCAAGTCCGTCGTCAAACGCATGAAAGAGAAAAATTTTGCAGCCTCGGTCAGTCGGGACTGTATCCTGGAATGTGAAAAGCTGGGGATTCCCCTTTCGGAATTCGTTGATCTTTCTTTAAAGGCCATGCAGGAGATCAGCGGGCGCCTGGGGTTGTGATTCCCGGAAATCTATAATCTATATCTCGGAGGTGACGGTCATGTTCAAGCATATTCTTGTCCCTGTCGACTTTTCACCTAAAAACAGGCACGCACTGGACATTGCCCTGAAAATTGCCGAGTCGGACAAGTCCCGCATCAGTCTGCTCCACGTTGTGGAGATCATCGCTGACACGACCTTTGAAGAATATCGGGAATTTTATGCCGGCCTCGAAAAGAGGGCGCAAAAAAAAATGGCCAGCCTGACCGCCTTCTGCGAAGCTCAGGGCGTTCCGGCGGCAGACCGGATCGCCTTCGGCAACAGGGTGCAGGAAATCCTGAGTCACGCCGCTGAAACAGGGGTGGATCTGATTGTCATGAGCTCTCACAAGCTGCAGATTGAAGAACCGCCTCAGGATTGGGGAACCATCAGCTATAAAGTGGGCATCCTCTCTCAGTGTCCGGTCCTGCTGGTGAAATAAGCATTTCCGTCAATGCTCCCCGCCAGTCCCCGGCGATCAGATCCGCATGACGCCGCTGCTGCAGCTCCGTCGTCAAGGGCGCCTTTTCGAATCAGCTGGAAAGAACAGTTTCCATACCGGGGGGAAGCCTGAAGGACTGACAGGGGGAATCTGCTGCAGGAATGCTTGAAGGGACCTTCCGGGTGCGGAAAGAATCAGCAATTTTGGTGATTCTTTTTGATGACGGGGCTATCCAGGTCATCAATGGATAATTTCGACAGGATTTCCAGGGCGGTCAGGTCCAGCTTCAATTGCCGGATCTTCCTGTCATAGCGGGCAATTTTCCCATTCAACTTTTTCCTCTCCTCCCTGGACATAAAGGGCTGGGCTGATAATACCTTCTGAGTGTTGCGACGGTCCTCGATCATTGCGTCCAGCGTCTCCTTGAGCCTTTCCCGACGGTTCTTTGCATCCTGCTCCTGCTCTCCCTTTTCCGATCCAGAATTCAGAGCCGCGGCTTCTGTCACAATGGGACCGGGCGCCGGTTCCGCCGCAGTCTTTGGCAACAGCGGCGCAAACAGATCTGCTGTCCGGCGATTGACGACCTGATAAGTTTCCCGGGATCTGGCCCTGGCATCGGTGGTCCGGATGCAGACATCGACGAAAAAATTCCCCTTGTCGGTGGAAAAGGGAATCACGATGCTGGGGCTGTTCAGAATGTGCCGGAGGGTATGATTTTTCCCAAAAACGACGGACGGGATGGCTGCATAGACCTGCAGGCCCATCTTTTCAAGGTTTGTCCGGGCTACGCCGGAAATCATGTTGGTAAGTTCCCCTGCAGCATCCAGCACCTCCTTTGTCGTTTCGCTGCAGGTTTCCCCCAGCATGGACCCGACAATCCCGCAGATGCAGTCTTCACTGAAGCTGATGGCCAGCGATCCGGTGGCGTCCCCAGTGATGCCGATGATTCCGGATACGTCCCCCCGGGCCGTATCATCCTTCTTCAGATAGGGCTTCGCCGCAACGGCCTCCATGAAGGCCATCGTTCGGATAACCTCCAAAGCCCCGTTCAGAAAGGGATTGATAAATTTAACATCCATGAAATGAAGGTTCCCTCGTAAAAAGCTCCAGAAGGGCGGGGGCCGTATCGATCAGGAAATCCGGAGAAACGGACTCGAGGATTTCCCGGCTGTGCCATCCCCATGTGACGGCAATGGTTTTTATGCCGGCTCGGCGCGCTTCCCGGATGTCACCGGCCGTGTCGCCGATATAATAGACCGAATCTCTGGACATGCCGCTTTCGCTTTGAGCGCGAAGTATCTTTTCCGTTTTGTTCAGGAGGGCATCCGAACCCACAACAGCTTCAAAACACTCCTGAACGTTCATCCGGTTCAGCAGAACCGAGATGGTTTTTTCGGTATTGGAAGAGATGAGCATCAACCGGTGTCGTTTCGCCAGTTCAAGCAATACGGATGCCATCATGTCATAAGGTTGGATCAAAGAGATGTCGATATGCGGACGGATCTCAGCCAGAACGGCAATGAAGGCCTCAAGATCAATCCCCCGCTTCTCCACCTCCCGGTAGAAATTATCATGGTACAGGGCGAGGAAATCCTCCCGATTTCTGATAATCGGCCTGCCGAGTCTTTCCAGACACTGACGGACCACATCCTCATAGACCTCAAGGGAATCGACGAGAACGCCGTCAAAATCAAAGAGAAGCAGTTTCTGGTCGAAGGATTTCATGGGAAGGAAAGAAAAAGCCGCTCCAGGGAGGACTCGTAGGGGAACTCTGCAATGCCGGCTTCCGTGATAATGGCTGAAATGTAATGGCCGGGGGTCACATCGAAAGCCGGATTATACACTTCCACGCCGGCCGGGGCAATCGGCACCCCCCGGATGGTCAGAATTTCCTCCGCCGGCCGCTCTTCAATAGGAATCTCATTGCCGCTGGAAAGCTTTCTGTCAATCGTGGAAAGAGGCGCGGCGACATAAAGAGGGACCGAATGCGCCGCCGCTAAAACGGCCAGAGTGTACGTCCCGATTTTATTGGCGGTATCGCCGTTGGCGGCAATCCGGTCCGCCCCGACGAGGATGCAGTCAATGCGCCCCTGTTTCATGAGGAATCCGGCCATGCTGTCGGTGATCAGCGTGACCGGGATGTTTTCCTTCTGCAGCTCCCAGGCGGTCAAACGGGCTCCCTGCAGGACGGGCCGCGTTTCATCGGCGAAAACCTGCACCTGCTTCCCCGCTTCCCTGGCCGCCCTGATGACGCCCAGCGCCGTTCCGTAGCCGGCCGTGGCCAGGGCTCCGGCATTGCAGTGGGTGAGAATCCGATAGCCGTCGCGGATCAGAACCTGCCCATAATGCCCGATGCGCCTGTTAATCGCCACGTCCTCTTCCGCCATCCGCCGGGCCTCCGCCACCAGGGCCTTCCGGACAGCAGCCAGTGTTCGGGCGATTTCCTTCCCAGGTGCTGCTGAAGAGCATTCCGAAGATGTATCTGGTTGGAAATGCTCTCCAAAACAGCGTTTCATCCGTTCCACGGCCCAGAAAAGATTTCTCGCCGTGGGTCGTGCCTGGGCAAACCGGTCGCAGAGGGCCTCAAAGCCATTGCAAAAGGCCTCCGGAGAGTCGTCCGGCAGGGAAAGCGCCCCCAGGGCAATGCCCATGGCCGAGGCCACACCGATAGCTGGGGCGCCGCGTACGGTCAGATCCCTGATGGCCGTCAGCACCTCTTCGAAACGGGTGCAGGTCAGATAGCGCTCTTCTCCCGGCAGGGCCTGCTGATCCAGAAGAAGAACAGCATCATTCCGCCAGGCTATTGTAGTAAAACTCGCTGACATCCTGTATTCTCCAGTTCTTCCGACACTTATCCCGCCAGCATCTTCTTCAGGAGGTCATTGATGACCTGAGGATTGGCCTTGCCTCTGGTCGCCTTCATGACCTGGCCGACGAAATAGCCGAAGAGCTTGTCCCTGCCGGAGCGATACTGGGCCAGCTGGTTCGGATTCGCCTCCAGAATTCCGGTGATTACACCGGAAAGCGCGGCCTCGTCGGTGATCTGAACCATTCCCTTTTCTTCCACAACAGCCGGAGCCGTTTTGCCCGTCCGATACATCTCTTCGATGATTTCTTTGGCCATCTTGCCGCTGATCGTACCCTGATCGATGAGACGGATCAGTTCTCCCAGGGAAGCGGCGGAGATGGGACAATCCCGGATTTCCCGCTTCTCCTCGTTCAGGAAGCGCAGGAGATCTCCCATCACCCAGTTGCTGGCCGCCTTGGGATTTCCGGACTGCCGGGCGACTTCTTCATAGTAATCGGCCAGGGGACGGCTCGAAGACAGAACGCCGGCATCGTAAGGCGGGATGCCGTAATCCCGCACGAAGCGTTCGCGCTTTTCCAGGGGCAGTTCGGGCTGTTCCCGTAGCACGGCCTCCACCCAGTCCGCGGAAATCTTCACCGCCACGAGATCCGGATCGGGGAAGTAGCGGTAATCATGGGCCTCTTCCTTGCTGCGCATGGGGTGCGTCACCCCCTGGCTGTCGTCCCAGAGGCGGGTTTCCTGCACCACGCTCCCGCCCCCTTCCAGGATGTACTGCTGCCTCTTGATTTCATACTCCAGGGCGCGCTGGACATTGCGGAAGGAGTTCATATTTTTCAGTTCCGTCCGGGTCCCGAACTCGCTTTCTCCCCGGGGCCGGAGGGACACATTGGCGTCACAGCGGAAGCTGCCCTCCTCCATGTTGCCGTCGCAGATCTCGAGATAAACGAGAATTTCATGGAGCCGCCGCAGATAGGCCGCGGCCTCCTCGGCGCTGCGCATATCCGGTTCACTGACGATCTCGATCAGCGGCACGCCGGTCCGATTGAGATCCACGTAACTCGACGGATTATGGGGATCATGGATCAGCTTGCCTGCGTCCTCCTCCATGTGGATGCGGGTCAAACCGATCCGTTTCTTCCCGTCTTCCACTTCAATGTCCACATAGCCGAATTCCGCCAGGGGATAGGCATACTGGGAAATCTGGTATCCCTTGGGCAGGTCGGGGTAGAAGTAATTCTTCCGGGCGAAGCTGCATTCCTCGTTGATCCGGCAATGGGTCGCCAGGGCCATCTTCATCCCGGATTCCACCACTTTTTTGTTCAGAACAGGCAGCACGCCGGGCATTCCCAGGCATACCGGGCAGGTATGAGAATTGGGGGCTGCTCCGAATTTAGTGGAACAGCCGCAGAAGATCTTGGATTCCGTAAGCAGTTGGGCATGAACTTCCAGCCCGATTACAGGTTCGTATTCCATCAGAGGATTGGCCTCCTTTTTTCGATATGGGCATTCCTCTCATAGGCGGACGCGATCTGCAGGAGTTTGCCCTCTTCAAAATGTCCCGCCAGAAACTGGATGCCGACAGGCAGTCCGCTCTGCGTATACCCGCAGGGAACAGAAATCCCGGGAATGCCGGCAAGGTTTGCGGAAATGGTAAAGATGTCGGAGAGATACATCTGCATCGGATCGTCGGTTTTTTCACCGATCGTGAAGGCCGGCGTCGGCGTCGTGGGGGTCAGGATGACATTGCAGTCCTTCAGGGCTTCTTCAAAATCCCTCTTGATGAGCCCCCGGACCTGGGAGGCCTTCTTGTAATAGGCGTCATAATAACCGGAAGAAAGGGAGTAGGTTCCGAGCATGACGCGCCGCTTCACCTCGGTGCCGAAGCCGGCCGACCGCGTCTTTTTGTACATGTCGAGAAGATCCCGGCAGTCGGCGGCGCGGAACCCGTACTTGACGCCGTCGTACCGAGCCAGGTTGGAACTGGCCTCCGCCGGGGCGATGATGTAATAAACCGCCACGCAGTAGTCGGTATGCGGCAGGGAGATTTCCCGGCACCGGGCTCCCAGGCCTTCCACGGTCCTGATGGCCTGTTCGATGGCGCCCCGCACCTCGGGATCGATTCCTTCGATGAAGTATTCCTTCGGGATGCCCACCGTCCAGCCTTCGATCCCCCGATTCAGATAATCCCGGTAGTCCGGAACGTCCACCGGAACCGACGTGGAGTCCCGAAGGTCATAGCCTGCAATGACGTTCAATAAAATGGCGCAGTCCTCCACGTCCTTCGTGAAAGGACCGATCTGATCCAGGGATGAGGCAAAGGCGATGAGGCCGAAGCGGGAAACCCGGCCATAGGTGGGTTTCATTCCAACCACACCGCACAGGGCTGCGGGCTGGCGGATGGAACCGCCCGTATCCGATCCGAGAGCAGCGATGCACTCGTCCGCTGCGACCGCGGCGGCCGAGCCTCCGCTGGAACCGCCCGGTATCCGTTCCAGATCCCAGGGATTCCGTGTGAAGCCGTAATAGGACGTTTCCGTCGACGATCCCATGGCGAATTCATCCATATTCGTTTTTCCCGTGAAGACCGCTCCGGCTTCCCGCAGTTTGACAACAACCGTAGCGTCGTAAGGCGGAATGAAATTGTCAAGGATGAGAGAGCCGCAGGTTGTCCGGACGCCCCGGGTGCAGTAAATGTCCTTCAGAGCAACGGGAATGCCCGTCAACGCATTGATTTCTCCCGTCCGGATCTGTTCGTCGGCTTTCTGCGCCTCTTCAAGGGCCGATTCCCGCATCAGGGTGATGTAGGAATGAACGTTCTCCTCCACGGCGTCGATACGGCCGAAAACGGAATTAACAATGGCCGTCGAGGTGACTCCGCCCTGCCGGATTTTATTCTGTAACTCGTGAATGGTCAGTTGATAGAGTTCCATATTCTCCTCTTTGCGGAACAGCGGCCGGCTCAGGAAGCATCAAACGCTCCTGCCGCCGCCTTCCGTCCCGGAAACATCCTGTAAGGTTAATCGATCACCTTGGGCACCCGGAAAAATTCACCCCGGGGATCCGGTGCATTGGCCAGGGAGAGGTCCTGAGAGAGGGACTCCTGGACCTTGTCTTCCCGGAAGGCGTTGTGCAGGGCGATGGCATGGCTCAGGGGTTCCACCCCCGACGTGTCGACTTCATTGAGTTTATCCATGTACAGCAGAATTTCATTCATCTGAAACGTAAAGGTTTCCATTTCCGACTCGCTGAATTCCAACCGTGCCAGATGAGCGACATAGGCTACTTCTTCTTTTGAGATCTTCAATACGAATTACCTCGAATTTCTGAGTGAAGCCCGACGGACTGCTTCGACCGCGTCGGTTTTTTCACGCACCATAGCGATTTCTATAAGGAATGCCACCTACCATAAATATCCATGAAACGCAAAAATATTTCTCCTGACAAGGATCAGAGGAATTATAGGAACGCATCAGTAAAAGTTCCTGTTATTCCAGTTCGCTTTCCGTCGCCCTTCGCGTGTCTCGACAGGACATGCTCCCGAATTCTGCCGTTTCAGCCGCTTATTCCGAGGGTTTCCATATCACGATAAATCCATTGACAATCTTCCATCTCCATATATATAAACGGCCATGAATTAACAGGAGTGAATGAAATCATGTTTAATATCGGCATGCCGGAACTCATCTTGATCGTCGTGATCGCGCTTCTCGTTGTCGGACCGAAGCGACTTCCCGACGTGGCAAAGTCTCTGGGGAAAGGCCTTTCTGAATTCCGCAAAACCGCGGAGGACGTAACCGACAGCCTGAAAGGCACCCTGCAGGAAGATGAGCCAAAGCCGGCGCAGCAAGGAGGGAAAAACGGGAAGAATCTGCTTCTCGATGAAAATAAGAATGCAGAAAGACACTCCAGCGAACCCTTTCAATCATCACGAAACGAATCCCGGGAAATCAAACAGCCCCCCCCTTCCTCTTCCCCCGGACAAGATGCGTAATCCGAAACCTTCAGGATTCGAGAGCAAGGCTCTTTCCTCTCGTCAATCCAGGGAATGCCCATTCAGGAATTGTCCATGACTCTATCCGCTGATGAAAAACTGCCCTTGACGTCTCATCTGGAGGAATTGCGAAAACGCCTCATTCATGTTTTCGTTGCACTCGGGATCGGCTTCACTCTCTGCTACATGTTCAAAGACTGGCTTTTTTTTGTGGTGACCCGTCCCCTGATCGCAGTCATGCCCAAAAACAGTTTCATGATCTTCACCTCCCTGCCGGAGGCCTTTTTTACCTATATGAAGATCTCTTTCTTTTCATCGCTGATCCTGACGAGTCCTTACATTCTTTATGAGATCTGGAAATTTGTTTCACCCGGCCTCTATCCGAAAGAAAAGAGATACGTTCTTCCCTTTGTCTTTTTTTCGACCCTGCTGTTTGCCGGTGGCGTCCTTTTCGGATACTTTATCGCGTTGCCGCCAGCTTTTAAATTCTTCGTCTCCTTTTCCTCCGATTTCCTCAAACCCATGGTCTCCATGCGGGAATATCTCAGTCTTGCCCTGAAATTTCTGCTGGCCTTCGGACTCTGCTTTGAGTTGCCGGTCTTTGTTTTTTTCCTGACCAAGGTCGGCGTCGTCAATGCCCGGATGCTTTCCTCACAGCGACGCTATGCCATCCTGATCATCTTCATTGTCGCGGCCGTGCTGACGCCGTCACCGGACGCGGTCAGCCAGATCCTCATGGCCCTTCCCCTCATGGTTCTCTATGAAGTCAGCATCCTGGTCTCCCGGTTAGCGGGGCGCAAGCGTCGCGGCACTCTGGAGGAAACCGGCAACGAGATCGACCGAAAAGAAGAAGAGGAAGACATCCCGGAAACGCCCAAGGCTGAATAAGATGGTCAAAACTTCTCAACATCCAGTGACAAGAAACCGGTGTTCTGCCGGCAGTATTCTGATCGTGCTTGTTTTCTTTCTCCTGCTGGCCCTGCTGGTGGGCAGCAGCATCCTCTATTATGTCGTTCTTCGGGATCTGCCCAGCATTGCCGCATTGAAGGAATACCGGCCAAGCATCACCACCCGGGTTTACGCGGACAATAATGAACTGATCGACGAATTCTACATGGAAAATCGTAAGCTGGTCAGATTCGAGGAAATCCCATCCCTGGTCATCAAAGCCTTTCTGGCCGCTGAAGATGCCCGGTTTTTTGAACACCGCGGTTTTGACGTGCAGAGCATTTCCCGGGCCTTTTTCAGAAATCTCAGGGCCGGAAGGATTGTCCAGGGGGGCAGCACCATTACGCAACAGGTCGCCAAGGCCCTCTATCTGTCCTCGGAAAAAAGTTACAGCCGCAAAATCAAGGAAGCCGTCCTGGCCTATAAGATCGACCGTTCCCTTTCGAAAAAGGAAATTCTGAATCTCTATCTCAATCATATTTATCTTGGCCACGGCGCTTATGGGATTGAAGCGGCCTCTCAGGTTTATTTCGGAAAAAGAACGCGGGATCTTAAACTTTCCGAAGCCTCTCTCCTGGCCGGACTGCCCAAGGCGCCCTCCAGTTATGATCCTTATACCAGTTATCAGCGGGCCCGGCAGCGTCAAACCTACGTCCTGAGCCGGATGGTGGAGGATGGCCACATCACCGAGGAAGAGAAGAACCATGTGCTGCAGACGCCTCTGCCCCTAAGATCGATCCGGCCCAGAGACCGGGTTGCCGCCTACTTTATCGAAAATATCCGCCGTTACATCCAGGGAAAGTACGGCAGTGACGCCTTGTATAAGGAGGGCCTTGAAGTATATACCACGCTGGACATCCGCACTCAGCAGGCAGCACGGGACGCCGTCGAACGGGGGCTCAAGGAACTGGAAAGTCGGCAGGGCTACTCAAGGGATATGGTTCAGGGCGCCCTCCTTTGCATGGACGCCCGCACAGGGGCCATCCGGGCCATGGTCGGCGGCCGGGACTTCAGCAAAAGCGAATTCAACCGTGCCACTCAGTCGCGAAGGCAGCCGGGTTCCGCCTTCAAACCCATTATCTATGCGGCGGCTTTCGATCGGGGAATGACCCCGGCCACGGAGATTGTCGATGCTCCGCTTGCTTTCGAGGATGGGATGGGACATGCCTGGACACCTCAAAACTATGACGAGGAATTTCTGGGACCGATCTCCCTGCGCACGGCCCTCGTTCAATCCCGCAACGTTGTCACGATCAAACTGCTGCAGGAAATCGGTGTGGATTACGCCATTGCCTATGCCGCCAACATGGGGATTTCTTCACGGCTGGCCCGGGACCTGTCGCTTGCCCTGGGTTCCTCGGCGGTCACCCTGCAGGAGCTGGTACGGTCCTATGCCGTCCTGGCCAATGGAGGGAAAATCGTGGAACCGTTCATGATCAAGAAGATCGTGGATCGGACGGGCTATGTCTTTGAAGAGCACACAATTAAAGTGGAGCAGGCCATCGATCCCCGCATCGCCTTTCTGACGACTTCCATTCTGCAGGATGCTGTGGAAAGCGGGACGGGGCAGCGCGTTAAAAGTATCGGCCGGCCTGTAGCAGGAAAAACAGGAACAACCAACGACGTGCATGATGCCTGGTTTGTCGGTTTCACCCCCTCTCTTGTCACCGGCGTCTGGGTCGGCTTTGACCAGCAGCGCCCTCTGGGCAACCAGGAAGTCGGTGGCCTGGCCGCTGCGCCGATCTGGCTCTACTGTATGGAAAGGGCTTTAGCCAACAAGCCGGTGGAGAGTTTTCCCGTTCCGGATGGAATTGTCTTTGTCCGGCGAAACGAAGGCGCGCTTCCCGAGCCTTTTATTGACGGGACCGCCCCTCCCGACGCGATCCCCGCCGACGCGGAGGGAAGCACCTCAACGGAGAAGGAGGGTGAAGAGGATCCCGGCTGGAAGTTCAGATTTCCTTTTTAGGAGTTAAAAAACGACAAGGAAGTGCTTATTTATTTCAAGAATTTTCTTGACAAGGGTTTTCTTTTTCGATAGAAAATACTGATAGTTTTTTGTGTGAACATAAGATTTTTAAAGGAAAATGTCGTCATGATTAAAGCGATTATTCTGATACTGGGCATCGTAACCGTAGTCACCGTACGGAAGGGGACTGTTGCTCGGTTTCTTTAGAAAAATGACATAAAGAAAGAAGAGCCGCAGGCCCCTTAAAGGAACTGCGGCTCTTCTTTTTATGGAAAAGAGCCGCATTGCAGACAGAACGTGCGGCTCTTTTGTTTTTCGATATCCGTAATGCTTTTATAAAAACTTAAAAAAATTTGCTTCCTCAAAAGGCTCCCCGCGGTGAAACGCCTTGCGTGGCCCTGAACAGGGAAGTGGTCCAGTCTGAAAGGAGTATTAAAAATCATGGAAACCATCGGTGCGGACATTGTCCTGCAAATCCTTCAGGAGGAAGGTGTGGAGGCCATTTTCGGCTATCCCGGGGGAAACTCTCTGCCTCTGCACGACCGGCTGCTGGGCAGCCCCATCCGTCATTACCTGACGCGGCATGAACAGGCCGCCGCGCATGCCGCTGACGGCTATGCCCGGGCTACCGGCAGAGTAGGTGTCTGCCTTTCCACGTCAGGACCGGGAGCGACCAACCTGGTGACGGGCATCGCGACCGCCCATATGGATTCATCCCCCATTGTCGCTCTGACCTGCCAGGTCAACACCAGCCTCATGGGACGGGACGCTTTTCAGGAAACAGACATAATCGGGATTACACTGCCGATAACGAAGCACAGCTATCTGGTGCATGATGTGAACAATCTGGCCACCATCCTTCGCCAGTCCTTCAAACTGGCACGCTCGGGACGACCGGGACCGGTCCTGGTGGATATGCCCCGGGATATCCTGGCTGCACGGTGTGAACGGGCGGCTCCCCGACAGGAAGCACCCGAAGCCACAGTGGAGCAGAGTCCCTCGGATCGGCAACAACTGGAAAAAATTGCCAGGGCTCTGAATCAGAGTGAACGTCCCGTGATCATCATGGGCGGCGGCGTCAAGTTGAGCAACTCCTGCGATCTCATGCTTGGACTCATTGAAAAAGGCGGTATTCCCTTTACCACCACGATGATGGGCGTGGGTTCGATCACTTCCGGAAACGGCTATGATCTGGGTTTCATCGGCACTCACGGCAATCAGCTGGCGAACAGCATCGTTCATCAGTCTGATTTCATTCTGGCTGTCGGCATGCGCTTCTCGGATCGCAGCACTTCCCTCATTGATGAATTCGCCCCTCTGGCCACCATTGCCCAGATTGACATCGATCCCACATCCATCGGCAAGAACGTTAAGGTTGCTTTCCCCTTTGTGGGTGAAATCCGGGAAACGATATCCGCCCTGGTAAAACTGGTGGAACGGAAAGAAAGGACGCCATGGATGGAGCGCATACAGCAGGAGCGGGAAACAACGGATAACTGCCTGCCCTACAAAGGGTGCGGAAAGGCAGGGCATTTTATCAGCCTGGTTCAGGACGCCATGCCCAGGGAAACCATCGCGATTTCCGATGTGGGCTTGAACCAGATCTGGACGATGAGAACCTGGAAGGCGCGCACCCCACGCAGCCTGATCACCAGCGGCGGCATGGGAACGATGGGATTCAGTGTACCGGCGGCAATGGGCGCCAAAATCGGCGCTCCTGATCGGTCGGTCGTAGCGATCTGTGGAGATGGCGGCTTCTACATGAATATTCAGGAACTGGCCACAATCAGCTATTACAATATCCCCGTGAAAATCATCGTCCTCAACAACGGCCACCTGGGGATGGTTCGTCAACTTCAGGATCTGTTTTATGAATCCCGTTTCAGCACCGTGGATCTCGGCACGCATGTCGATCTGGTGACGGTTGCCAAAGGTTTCGGCATCCCAGCCCGCAGAATTTCCGTGGACGACAGCCCCGAAGCGGCCCTTGCCGCCATGGCAGGCGCGGAAGGGCCTTATATGCTGGAGGTGATGGTTGACCCGAACGATTATGTGTTCCCCATCATCCCTCCCGGCCATCCGAATATATCGATGATCCACGGCAAGATCTGCTGAGAAGAAAGCGTCTGGTTTTCTTATCCGACAGGAACAAACCAGGCAGGGCGGTCACAGTGAAATCAATAGAGGAGAAAGATCAGAAATGAGCATTGAAGAACGTACCATCACGATCCTGGTTAAAAATGAACCGGGGGTGCTGTCGCGGGTCGCGGGAGTTTTCAGCGGACGGGGATATAACATCAAGACCCTGTGCGTCGCGGAAACGACGAATCCGGAAATCTCGCGGATCACTTTAACCAGCAATGCCGATGCGGATTTTACGGAAAAGATCAAAAAGCAGCTTGATAAACTGGTTGATGTCGTGGATGTCCTGGACTACACAGGCGAACGTTTTCTTAAAAGGGAAATGATGCTGATCGGTCTGAGAATTACCCCGGATCGCTATGCGGAACTTCTCCAGGCCGTGAACACTTTCGGATGCCGGATCATAGGTATGCAGCCGGATTATTACATCATCGAGACATCGGGCCGCCGGTCTGAAAATGATGCAGTTTTTAAGTATTTTCAAACTTTCGATGTCGAAATGATGAACCGGACCGGTTCCATCGCCCTTCCGCGGCACCCGCAGAAGGATTCCGCATGAGGACGAAGGACTCTGCAGATTCCTGGAAAGAAGAATTTTTATTTCATAAATTAACAGTCAGGGGGTATTTCTCGTGAAACTCACCGGATCACAAGTCCTTTTTAAAGCCTTGCGGGAAGAAAAAGTAGATACTATTTTCGGTTATCCCGGGGGCTCCGTCATCGATCTTTATGATGAATTGTTCCATCAGGAAGGAATCAAACACTATCTGGTGCGGCATGAACAGGGGGCCGTCCACGCCGCGGACGGTTATGCGCGCGCTACCGGCAAAGTCGGGGTCTGCCTGGTGACTTCCGGTCCCGGCGCCACCAACACCGTAACCGGCATTGCCAATGCCTATGCGGATTCCATCCCGATCGTCATCCTGACCGGGCAGGTTCCCACCCATATGATCGGCAAGGATGCCTTTCAGGAAGTGGACATTACAGGCATTACCCGTCCCTGCAGTAAGCATAACTTTCTGGTCAGAAAAATCGATGACCTGGGCCGTACTATAAGAGAAGCCTTCTACATCGCGCACAGCGGGCGTCCCGGTCCCGTTCTGGTCGATATCCCTAAAGATATTCTACAGGGAACGCTGGAAGAAACAGAGCTTTTCATGAAAATTCATCTGCCTCCGGAGCCGCCCAAAGAGCCGATCGACGAGGCCTGCGCCGCAGCCCTGACCATGATCCGGACCGCACGCAAACCGGTTATTTTCGCCGGCGGCGGGGTTCTGCGGGGAAAAGCCGTTTCCGAGCTGATGACCTTTGCCAATTGCATCCATGCTCCGGTCACGGCATCGCTCATGGGACTGGGAGCTTTTCCCGGAACTCACCCGCGCTGGCTGGGCATGCTGGGCATGCACGGAACTTATTACGCCAACATGGCCGTCAGTCACTGTGACCTGTTGATTGCCGTGGGTGTGCGCTTTGACGACCGTGTCACCTCCAAGGTGGCGGAATTCGCGCCTCACGCCAAAATTATTCATATCGACATCGATCCCGTTTCAATCAACAAGATCGTCAAGTCTCATGTTTCTATCATCAGCGACTGCCGGGAAGCTCTGCAGCGTCTTCTTTCCATGGCCGGTGGCGAAGTTCTGCTTTCCGCGGATCAAACCCGGGAATGGCTGGAGCAGATTGAAAAATGGAAGAAGGCGGTTCCTCTGAGCTATTGCCGCAGCGCGAAGATCAAGCCTCAGTATGTCATCGAAAAGCTCTACGAACTGACGCGGGGGGAGGCCATCATTACCACTGAAGTCGGTCAGAATCAGATGTGGGCAGCCCAGTTCTACCGGTTCGATCACCCCGATACCTTCATCTCCTCGGGCGGACTGGGAACGATGGGATTCGGGCTTCCGGCGGCGATTGGCGCCCAGGTAGCCTTTCCGGACCGGTTGGTCGTCGACATTGCCGGAGACGGCAGCATTCAGATGAACATCCAGGAACTGGCTACCGCCGTGCATTACAATCTGCCGGTCAAGGTCGTCATCCTGAACAACGGCTTCCTGGGAATGGTCCGGCAGTGGCAGGAAATGTTTTACGGCAGACGCTATTCCCAGACCGAGATGAAACAGGCGCTGGATTTCGTCAAACTGGCCGAGGCATTCGGTGCCGTCGGGTTAAGGGCCACAAAACCGGAAGAAGTGGAAGAGGTTCTGCGCAAGGGGCTGGAAACTCCGAGGGCCGTCATGATGGATTTCCACGTGGAACCGGAAGAGCAGGTATACCCCATGGTCAGCCCGGGTGCGGGACTGACGGACATGAAGCTGGGAAACCTGCGTCGGGATGCCGATTAAAGGAACTTCAACTCCGCCCATTCATTTTACTGACAGAAAGGTTTGCTGAAAAATGGAAATCAAGAAGAGTGTCATCTCAATTCTGGCCAGCAACAAGCCTGACGTCCTGGCCCGTATCGCCGGCACGTTCAGTGGACGCGGCTTCAATATCGACAGCATCACAGCCAATGTGACGGGCAATCCCCGGATTACCAGGATTATCATCACGACTCAAGGAAACCAGGACACCATCATCAAGATCGAAAAAGAACTCAACCGTCTCGTCGATGTTCATCAGGTCACGGATCTGACCAGCCTGGATCTGCCCCTCCGGGAGATGATCCTGATTCGTATGCCGATGACGGGAGAAAACCACGAAAAAATTATGGAAATCGTTGACAGATACCATGGGGAAGTGATAGAAACCGGCTCCGGATATGGCATCCTTGAGCTGACGGGCAAAAAGGAAGACATGGACAATGCCCTGTCGTCCCTGGAACTTCTGGGAATTGATGACTTTGTAAGAACGGGCAGTGTAACGCTTTAGTTATAAGGCTTTAGTTTTACGAATGGCTCGCGAAACACATTCGCAAACGAAAAGTGCGGGAAAGTCAACCAGATCCAGAGCACTGCGGCTCATCTCTTCACATCGGGACAATGGACCATTGCACCGATGTCTTATCATCCGGGAAGCAGCTCCGGATTCTGAGCAAAACGGCAGATCTGTACTTCAAAGCAACAAGATGAAAATCTCGGTTTTAATATAGAAGGAGGCTCATTATGGCAAAAATTGATTTCGGCGGTGTAGTGGAAGATGTCATCACTCTGGAAGAATTTACCCTGGAAAAGGCCAGGGAGGTATTGAAGAACGAAGTGATCGCCGTGGTCGGTTACGGAATTCAGGGGCGAGGCCAGTCCTTGAACATGCGCGACAACGGAATAAAGGTCATTGTCGGTGAAGGCCCATACTCATGGAACCAGGCCGTAGAAGACGGCTTTGTCCCCGGCGAGACGCTCTTTTCTCCGGAAGAGGCGGCAAAACGGGCCACCATCATCCAGTATCTGCTTTCCGACGCAGGGCAGAAGGAGATGTGGCCGGTGATGAAAAACTGCCTTCAGCCGGGCAACGCTCTGTATTTCTCCCATGGATTTTCTATTGTTTACAAGGAACAGACCGGCGTGATTCCGCCGGCGGATATCGATGTCATTCTGGTGGCCCCAAAAGGATCCGGACGCACCGTGCGGACGAATTTTCTGGACGGCAGCGGCATCAATTCCAGTTATGCGGTATTTCAGGATGCAACGGGCAAGGCCCTGGAACGTACCCTGGCGGTAGGCATCGCCATTGGTTCCGGTTATCTTTTTCCCACCACCTTTGAAAAGGAGGTTTACAGCGATCTCACCGGCGAACGGGGTGTCCTTATGGGCTGCCTGGCTGGAGTGATGGAGGCTCAGTACAACGTACTCCGCAGGAACGGCCACAGCCCCAGCGAGGCCTTCAACGAAACCGTGGAGGAGCTGACCCAGAGCCTCATCCGCCTGGTAGCGGAAAACGGCATGGACTGGATGTATTCCAATTGCAGCGCCACCGCCCAGCGAGGCGCCCTGGACTGGAAGGATCGCTTCCGTGACGCGGTCGCCCCCGTGTTTGACGCCCTTTACGAAAGCGTGGTTACCGGCAAGGAAACCCAGATCGTGCTCGATGCCGGCAAAGATCCCAATTATCGGGAAAAGTTGCAGAAAGAGCTGGAAGTCATGCACAACAGCGAAATGTGGCGCGCCGGAGCCGCTGTGCGTGATCTGCGACCGGAACGACGCAAAAAATAGCATCGCCCCCTTCTGCAGGGCAGAATGGTGATGAACAAGGGTACGGATTAAATTTGATTTTTTTGACGGTACCAGGGGGATAAACCGGTTGCAACCAGCGGGTTTATCCCTTTTTTTAAGGGAGAACATTCCCGGAAGGAGAGATTCATGCGCAGTGATATCATGAAAAAAGGACTTGAAAAGGCGCCTCATCGATCTCTGTTCAAGGCAATGGGCTATACGGATGAAGAAATTGCCCGCCCGCTGATCGGTGTTGTCAACGCCGCTAACGAAATCATCCCCGGTCATATCCATCTGGATCGGATCGTGGAGGATGTCAAGGCGGGCATCCGGATGGCAGGTGGAACGCCGGTGGAGTTTCCCGCCATCGGGATCTGCGACGGCATCGCCATGGGCCATCTGGGTATGAAATATTCCCTGGCCAGCCGGGAATTGATCGCCGACTCCACAGAAGCCATGGTCATGGCCCATCCCTTTGACGGCCTGGTTCTTGTTCCTAACTGTGACAAAATCATTCCCGGAATGCTCATGGCCGCCCTGCGCCTCAATATTCCATCAATTTTTGTCAGCGGCGGCCCCATGCTGGCCGGACGTCTCGATGGAAAGTCTGTGGATCTCATCAGCGTCTTCGAAGGAGTCGGCGCCGTGAAGGCGGGCAAGATGACGGAAGAGCAGCTGAAGGCCCTGGAGGACTGCGCCTGTCCCGGATGCGGATCCTGTTCCGGAATGTATACGGCCAATTCCATGAACTGCGTGACGGAGGCACTGGGCCTGGGTCTGCCGGGAAACGGAACGATTCCTGCGATTCATGCGGCGCGACGGCGCCTTGCTAAAGAGGCGGGAGTCCGAATCATGGATCTGGTCTCCAAAAACATCCGGCCTCGGGACATCGCCACGCTCGATGCCTTCAAAAATGCCCTCGCTGTGGATATGGCCCTGGGCTGCTCCACCAATACGGTGCTGCACATCCCGGCGATTGCCCACGAAGCGGGAATTCGACTGGATCTTGACCTTTTCAACGAAATCAGTGCAAGGACGCCGAATCTCTGTCATCTCAGTCCGGCCGGCCCCCACCATATCGAGGAACTTGATGCCGCCGGCGGGATTCAGGCGGTCATGAAAGTCATCAGTAAACTGGGGGTGATCCAGGAGTCGGCTTTAACCGTATCCGGCAGGACAGTTGGAGAAAACCTGGAAAAGGCACGTGTTCTCAATGAGGAGGTGATCCGCCCATTGGACCGTGCCTATCGGCAGGAGGGCGGCATCGCCATTCTCCGAGGAAATCTTGCTCCCGATGGCGCGGTGGTCAAACAGTCCGGAGTGCTGCCGGAAATGATGATCAATGAAGGAACGGCTCGCGTCTTCGATTCCGAGGATGAAGCGATTGCCGCAATCCTCGGCGGTAAAATTGTCGCGGGAGATATTGTGGTCATCCGCTACGAAGGTCCGAAAGGAGGTCCGGGAATGCGGGAAATGCTGAGCCCCACCTCGGCCATCGCGGGCATGGGTCTGGATACCTCGGTCGCTCTGCTTACGGATGGACGTTTCAGCGGAGGCACCCGCGGCGCCGCCATCGGGCACATTTCTCCGGAGGCCGCGGAAGGAGGCCCGATTGCCCTGATCCGGGAGGGAGACTGGATCGCCATCAACATCCCGGAAAAAACATTGACCTTGAAGGTTGACCCGGAAGAACTGGAAAAGAGAAAGCAGGAATGGAAACCCAAAGCATCACAGAACCTGACCGGTTATCTGGCCCGTTACGCAAGGCTTGTCACTTCCGCAAGCACGGGCGCCATCTTTAAGGATTAACAGCAGGCATCCATACGATCTCCGGCACCAGTCGTCTTTCCCAGGCTGATCCCGACAGTTTTGACGTCGGCTTCCTGACTGATCGAACATCAGACGAAGTTGCTATTTTCCTGCCGGCCTTCCCTGCTGTTCTTACTGAAGTTTGATAAGTTACAAAAAATTACTTCCATCCTGCATGCCCTTTCGGAATCTGGAAAGGGCATGCAGGATCATCTCCCCTTCGCAAAATTCTCCTGCCGGGAGAAACTTTAAAAGTTAAAGGAAAACAACCCGTTCTGGTCATCCCGGGGGAAAAATAAAACATTAGCAACATCATTACATTTATGTTAGAGAAACCGATCAAATAAGAATCAGATTTGATATCGGGAGGTTTCAATGAAAAAGGAAAGTAAGAACAGAAATACGTTCATTATGTTTCTGTTAGCTTTTCTCGTAGCATTTTTTGTCGTATCCGTGATTGAAGTCCTGCGTTCCTCCTTTGCACCGGTTGCGCCCGATGTCCAGGTCGCATCGGCGATATCTCCCATAGACCCGAGAACTCCCGGATCCTTTGCGGACTTGGTCGACCGTTTAAAACCGGCTGTCGTGAATATCAGCACCACCAAGACCATCCGCTCCGGATCCAATCCTTTTTCCTCGCCTTTCAGCGGCGAAGGATCGCCTTTTGAACGGTATTTCTGGGGGGATGAATTCTTTGACCGGTTCTTTGGCGATGTTCCCAAGCGTGAGTTCAAGAAGAAAAGCCTCGGGTCCGGTTTCATCATCAGTCATGACGGTTACATTTTCACCAATAACCATGTCGTGGAGCAGGCAGACAAGATTCTGGTGAAGCTTTCGGACGGCAAGGAATTCGAGGCGCGCGTCATCGGAAAAGATGCCAAGACAGACATCGCCCTGATCAAGATCAAGCCAACTGTCAGTTTGCCCGTTGTTGAAATAGGCGATTCCGATAAGTTGCGGGTGGGGGAATGGGTCCTGGCGATCGGCAATCCTTTCGGACTCGAGCAGACAGTCACGGCTGGAATTGTCAGTGCGAAAGGTCGGGTGATCGGCGCGGGCCCCTATGATAATTTCATTCAGACGGATGCCTCCATCAATCCGGGAAACAGCGGCGGCCCTCTGTTCAGCATGGATGGACAAGTCATCGGGATTAATACCGCCATTGTCGCCCAGGGACAGGGGATCGGATTTGCAATCCCTGTAAATATGGCCAAAAATATTCTGCCCGACCTGAAAACAAAGGGAAAGGTTTCACGCGGCTGGCTTGGGGTTTCCGTTCAGGACATCACCGAGGATATCGCCAAGAGCATGAAGCAGAAAGACAGGCAGGGCGCCCTGGTGGCTGAGGTTTTCAAAGGCGATCCGGCCAGCAACGCGGGAATCAAGCCGGGGGATATCATTACGGAAATCAACGGCAAGACAGTCATCAACTCGCACGAACTGCTGCTGATGATTGCCAACTTTCACGTGGGGGATCGCATCAATATCACATTACTGCGAGGCAACCGCCCCATGAACGTGAATGTTCTCGTTGCGGAGCGAACAGACCGCGGCGAGTATGCGGCAAGAAAAACCTCCCGGGATGATTACGGCATGGTGGTGCACGACATCACGCCTGAGATCGCACAATATCTGGGATTGTCCAGTCGTACGGGAGTGATCGTGACGGACGTTCGCGAGGGAAGTCCAGCTGATGATGTGGGCATTCAACCCCAGGATGTCATCCTGCAGGTCAATCGCGCAAAAATTGCTTCCAAAAAAGACTATCTCAAAGAATTGTCCCGAAAAGAGGCAAAACAGAATCTCCTTCTGCTGGTCAAGCGAGGTCAATCCACCTTCTTTGTTGCCCTGCAACAGTAAATATTCAGGTCGTTCCGTCATGAAATCGAAGACAGAATCCTGCGAGCTGTCCGTTATATACAGCAGGCTCAACAGTCACTTTGGCGATCTTCACTGGTGGCCGGCGGATTCATCCTTTGAAGTGATCTTAGGCGCGATCCTCACACAAAACACAGCCTGGCAGAACGTGGAACGTGCCATCGAAAACCTGAAGGCTCTCAATCTGCTGGAGCCTCAATTACTGTATGAGATGGATCACCGCGTTCTCGAAGAACTGATTCGCCCCTCGGGTTACTTCCGCATCAAGGCGGCAAGAATAAAGAATTTTTTGAGTTTTCTGCAAAATCATTATGATTGGGACTTAAAAAAAATGTTCCAGGAGGATTTATGGAAACTCAGAGGGAGAATGCTGAAAATAAAGGGCATAGGAAAGGAAACGGCGGACAGTATTTTACTCTATGCCGGTCACAGGCCCGTGTTTGTTATCGATGCCTATACCAGAAGGATTCTCTCCCGGCACGGCATGATTGCTTCGAATATTTCCTATGATGAGCTCCAGGACTATTTTATGAGGAACCTTCCCCTGGATGTTTCTATCTATAACCAGTATCACGCCCTGATTGTCAATGCGGGGAAGACGTTTTGCCGTACCGTTCCGCTTTGCGAGAAATGCCCCCTGAAGTCCGTCGGCCTTTGAAAACATGCATTTCGCGAGAAGGAACATCAGGGAGACCTGATTAGAGGAAAAGGGGTTTAGGGCCGTCACCGAGGCCATCCCTGAAGCAGGGAGTCGGGGGAAAGCAATTCCGCCTTATTAAAAAGAATCCCCGGGAAAATGCTTCATCTTCACATGGAACAGCCGCAACGAGGTTTGAGTGTTCAAGAATTTCTCTCTTTTTACAATCAACCATGGCCTTATTCGCCAGATTTACTCTCTGTTCCGCTTTTACTTCCTCTTCTGCAAATTGACCATTACAAGTGACGCCCCGGTTCTGCAGAGTCTTTCCCTCGGGGAGCGGGCTATTGTCTCCATCTGGCATCAGAGAATCCTGGCCGTATTTCCTTATGCCCGCCGGTTTTCCCCTTATGGCCCTTCCGTGATGATCAGCCGGAGTCGCGATGGCGAGATGGTGTCTCAGCTGTTCTCCTGTATGCATTTCCGACCGGTTCGCGGTTCCAGTTCCCGGGGTGGACCATCGGCGCTTTCTTCCCTGATCCTGGATCTCAAGACTCATCCCGCAGTCCATGTTGTGGATGGTCCACGCGGCCCGCGGGGAATCATCAAACCCGGCCTCATCACCCTGGGACAGATTTCCGGAGTTCCGATTTTCCCTATCTCCGTTTCCGCCAGCCGCGCATGGATTTTAAACAGCTGGGACCGATTCCTTGTTCCCAAACCCTTCAGTCGCATTGTTATTTCCTGGGATGCTCCCATTTCCATCCCTAAGGACCTTGACTCGGAAAATTTCGAACAGATCCGTCTTGAGATTCAGGATCGCATGCTTTCTTTTCAGCAGCATCAGGATGCCGCTCTGGGCTGGGGCAACCTCTTTGAATGAAGGAACGGCTATTTCTTTCTTAAATTATACTTCACCATCTTGATCTGCAGACCCTTTCTGCTGAAACCCAGGCGTTTGGCGGCATGGGTGATGTTGCCGCTGCACTCTTCGAGTATCTTTTCAATCATTTTTTTTTCGACTTCCGCCGTTTTACTTTTGATAAATTTCCGATACACGCCCTGATCTTTTTCCGTTGAATCCAATGAGTCCTCTTCAAGGCGATCTCCCGCCTCCCTTTTCTTTTCACTTCGCGCCATCAGGACAAGCCTCTCCGTAAAATTCTCCATTTCTCTCAAGAGATATTCTTCAAAGGGATTTTTTTCATGGACTTCATTTTCCGGAAGATCTTGATCCTCCATTGTTTTAATTTCCTCGGGAACATCCTCTGGAGAAATCGTATTTCCCTTGGTTAACAGAATGATCCGTTCAATCAGGTTCTCAAGTTCCCGGATGTTGCCGGGCCAATTGTATTTCTTGAAACATTCCAGGACCTGTGGGTCTATTCCTTTAATATCCATGTTCAGCTTGTCATTGAATCGATCCAGAAAATAATGCGTCAGCGGGATGATATCCTCTTTTCTTTCCCGCAGGGGCGGCATCTTGATCGGAACGACATTTAATCGATAGTAAAGATCTTCGCGGAAATTCCCTTCCTTGATTTCTTTGATCAGGTCCCGGTTGGTCGCCGCGATGATTCGAACATCCACCTGGATCGTCTTGATTCCGCCGACTCTTTCGAAGGTTTGATCCTGCAGAACCTGCAGAAGCTTGACCTGCATATCCCTGGGGATTTCACCTATTTCGTCGAGAAAGATGGTCCCCTGGTCGGCCAGTTCAAATTTCCCCGGTTTTGCCGACGCAGCTCCGGTAAAGGCCCCCTTTTCATATCCGAACAATTCCGCTTCGATGAGATTTTTTGCGATGGCCCCGCAGTTGATTTTGATATAGGCGTTATCCTTTCTCGGGCTTCCCCGATGGATGGCATGGGCAATCAGTTCCTTTCCTGTTCCGGTCTCTCCTGTAATCAGGATCGTTGTCTTGGTCGAGGCCACTTTTTCTATCGTTTTGTATATCTCCCTGATCTTTTCGCTGCACCCGACGATTCCGTATTTATCGATTTCCTCTTCCGCCAGGATAACCTCGCCATGATTTTTAATCCGGGTTCGGATCGCCTTTTCAATGACACTGATCAGTTCATCCCGATCAAAGGGTTTGGTGATGTAATCGAATGCCCCTTTTTTTAGAGCATCGACCGCCGTTTCGATGGTTCCATGCGCGGTGATGATGATGACCGGCGTTTCGGGATAAGTTGACGTAACGTGTTCAAGCAGCCCTAGCCCGCTGAGTTTCGGCATTTTCAGATCCGTGACCACGACGTCGATCTGTTCCTTCTCAAGACACTCCAGCGCTTCCAGACCATCAGCGGCCTGAGCAACCTGGTAGCCCTTCTTCTTCAGCATGGCCTGAAGAACGACGCGCATGTTCAGTTCGTCGTCGACAATTAATACTTTCTCCATTTTTTCTTCTCTCTACACCTGCGATATATCGTTTCTTTATCTGTAAGCCTGATCCATAGGTGAATTCTTATCCTTCATCATCGGAGAGTCCCGGGAAGCGCTCTCTTCAATCCACCAGTCTTATTCTGAACGTACTTCCTTTATCCACGAAGGATTTCACCTTGATTTCTCCCCCATGGCTTCTCACGATTCGATTGCATATCGCCAATCCCAATCCGACCCCCCGTTCTTTTGTCGTGTAAAATGGCTTGAAGATATTTTTCAAATCTTCTCTGGCAATGCCCTTTCCCGTATCCCTGACCATAATTTCAATACCCTCACGGTTTTCTTTTTCGATCCTTCTGGCACCGAGCGTCAGCGTTCCTCCCTCCGGCATCGCCTCAATGGCGTTAAAGACGATGTTCAGAATAACCTGCATGATTTTCTCCGAGTCAATTCTTATGGCGGGAAGATTCTCCTGTATTTCTTTTTTGATGGCTACGCGATCAATAATCTGCCTGGCCTCGACGAGGGACAGAATTTTCTGCAGCATGGGTTCGACCTTCTGTTCCGTTTTTTCGTATCGGTAGGGTTTGGCATAATTTAAAAATTGGGACATAACCCCATTAAGGCGATCGGTTTCTTCGATGATGACATTCAGGATCTTTCTGTTTTCTTCACTGTCTATCTCTGTAGCAAGGTATTGCGCCGCCCCTTTGATGGAACCCAGGGGATTTTTTATTTCATGAGCAAGAACCGGCGCCATTTCCTCCAGCATCATGGACTTCTCCCGCTCCAATCGTTCGTCAAAGGCGTAAAGAGAGGTAAAGACATCCTGACTGCCTGGATAGAAATAACTGAATATTTTTTTCATGATCACTTTCAAAGGCGTTACAGATATCACAATGACAAATGCCGACACCAGTATGGGGGTGAAGGGTATCGTCGAGTCTGCGGTGAACAGAGTAATCACGAGATAGAAACATCCTGTTGCCAGAATAGTCTGAATCGTTATCACCAGGGTTCTGGCCATGAGTTCGTGTAGCCGGGTCAGATGAGGATAGGCGACGATCAGAAGAACAAAGTAAAGTAGCGCGGCAATAACGATATTCGATAAAGGCGGGAGCTCCATTTCCTTCTGCAGAGCGAAATCCAGCAGGCAGAATCCTGCTGCAATGGCGCAGGCAATCGCCAGGTAAATCAGTCTTCTTTTTTCCACACTCACGGCCTTTTTTATCGTATAGACCACGATCGATAAATAGATGGCAACGGCAACGCCGGCGATATAGACGGCCATCAGGAGATGGAATGTATGTTCCTGAATGATCCCCGTCAGTTCCGCCAGAAAAACCAGGATAGGAACAACGAACGCAGCGATCACCTGCTTTTTCTTTATGTAGTCCCCTTTGATGATCAGGGTTCGCGTAAAATTCAGGCTCACTGCAGGAAGAAGAAGCAACCCCAGTTCCCCCAGGGTTTTCCAGTATTCCGCACCCGCCACAAAAAACAGGAACGAAGCCGATCTCTGCAAAAAGATCCCCATACACAGGATGGCGAAGGTTATTTTTTTTTCATCCTTATTTTTGTTGATAAAGAGTGATATGGCGATGATCAGACTGACCGTTGCCAGTATGAAGGTTTCCATCATGGTGTATGAATTCCGTCCTTTTCCAGGGAGTTATTCCTTTCTCACAGGTTATGATTCCCGCACGTCGCCAGTGCGTAATTTAGTTCGCACCGCGAAGTGTCTTATACACTTTTTATTTCTTCCTGTCGCCTGCTGTTCTTCGCATCATTTTCAACTAATTGTTTTCATTTTATATTTATTTTTATATTTTAGAATTTGACTTTGGCACATGACATGCTAATAGTACTTCCGTTTAATTATGATTAGGGAGCCTGCCATGATTCATGAAAACTCTGCAGCCGTCGTATTCCCGGGCCAGGGATCTCAGCGGCCCGGTATGGGAAAAGATTTTTTTGATAATGTCCCCATATCCAGACAGACATTTGAGGAAGCATCAGATGCTCTGGGCTGGGCTGTTGCCGCTCTGTGTTTTTCCGAGGATGAACGCCTCAACCTGACGGAATTTACTCAGCCCTGTATTGTTACCACTGAAATCGCGATGTTCCGGGCAGTGCAGACTCTTTTTTCCTTCTCTCCCTCCTTCTATGGCGGACACAGTCTCGGTGAATTTTCAGCTCTTGTTGCAGCCGGCGTTTTTCCATTTCAGGATACGCTGCGCATCGTTCACGAAAGAGGCCGTTTGATGCAGAACGCGGTCCCCGTCGGTGTTGGAGGAATGGCAGCCGTTATTTTAAACGATCTGGATGTCCAGCAAATCCGCAGCCTGCTTTCCGATCTCCCTGTGGATGTGGCCAATGAAAATTCTCTGCACCAGGTTGTGATCAGCGGAGATGCCAAAGCATTGCCCGTCGCGGAAAACCGCCTGACAGAACAGTTCACGGATTCCTCCTTCCGGGTGGTTCCGTTGCGGGTCAGCGCACCCTTTCACAGCCGGTTCATGAAATCCATTGAAGAGCCTTTTGAGCAGGTATTGCGCGCCTCTTCACCCCTCTGGAAGTCTCAGAACGCGGATAAGGTGACTTCCAACTATACGGGTGGCTATCACCTTCCCACGACTGAAGCTGTTTCCACGGCTCTCGTTCTGCAGCTCAGCCACGCCGTTCGATGGGTCGATAACATGAGAACCCTGTCTTCCTCAACAAAAAGTGTCTTTGAAGTCGGACCCGGTCGGCCGCTTCGTGACTTTTTCAAGACAATCGGCATAACCTGTTCTTCCGTCACCACCCTTTCGGCTGCTGAACGTCTTTTCCGTAATGAAAAGTGATTGACGGACTTTTATACTCCGACCGGTTTAAGAAAGGATAATAATAATATGGATCTGAGCCTGACCGATACTCAACAGATGTATGTGACTACAGTGCAGCGTTTTGTCAAGAACGACATCCTGCCCCATGTTCTGGAAATGGATCGCAGGCATGTCTTTCCCATGGATCTGATCAAGACTTCCTGGGAAATGGGCATCATGAATATCAGCATCCCGGAATCCATCAAAGGCTACCATGTTGACGTAGTCTCCGCCGCACTGATCATCAGGGAACTGGCTTATGGCGATTCCGGAATTGCGACTTCAGCCATGTGCAACGATCTGGCCAATGTGGTTATCGCCCAGCATGGAACAGATGAACAGAAGGAGGCCTTTCTTCGCCCCTTTGTCGATTCGCCGCTTCTTTCCGCCTTTTGTTTGACCGAACCCGGAGCAGGGTCGGATAACCTCTCCATGACATCTTTTATTTCAAAGCGCGACGATGGCAAGTATGTTCTCAACGGGTCTAAATGTTTTATCACCAATGCCTCTTACGCTTCGCAATTCACGGTTTTCTGCAAGGTGGGAAAACCTTCCAGTCAGTTGATGGCCTGTGTTGTGGTTCCTGTTCCCCCATTTGTCCTGGACAAAGCGTCTCCTGTCGATGGGATTCGGGAAATTGAACTGGCCTCCGGAGGAAAGATCACTGTCGGGAAGCCTGAGGATAAGCTGGGGCAGCGTCTATCCAATACCGCCAGTGTGACCTTCGAAGATGTGCTCATCGAACCGGGGCAGATTATCGGTGACCGCCGGCTTGGATTTAAGTACATCATCGACGTTCTCGATTTTGCCCGCCCCATGATCGCCGCGATCGGAGTCGGCGTGGCAAAAAAAGCCTTTGATCTGACCTTGTCTTATACAAAGGAACGCAAACAGTTCGGTCAGCGGCTCTGCGACATTCCCGTTGCCCGGGAAATGCTGGTTCAAATGTGGAAAAAAGTGGAGCTTTCCGAGCTGGCTTTGCTCAAATCCGCCATCAAGATACAGGAAAATGCCACAGATAAGGGCATGTATTCCTCCCTGGCTAAAAATGAAGCCGCGGAAGCCGCTCTGTTCTGTGCAAACGAGGGACTCCATCTTCACGGCGGCTACGGGTTCACGAATGAGTATGAGATTTCCAAGCTCGTTCGTGATGTTCATATAATTGACATTTACGAGGGAACCCGTGAAGTCCAGAACATGATCATCGGGCGGGAACTTGTATAATTATGTTATATCTACATGGCTTAGGACATTTTCACCCTGAAAATGTCATCAGCAATCAATTCCTGGAAGAACTCGATATCGGCACGAACGAAGAGTGGATTATCGAGCGGGTGGGTATTCTTTCTCGGCGAACAGTCCTGCCTCTGGATTACATCCGTTCGACCAGAAACCAGGATCAGCGGGCAGCTTTTGAGGCTGCTGAATACAACAACGCACAGACAGGCTCTTTTGCGGCCAGAATGGCCCTTGAGCGGGCAGGCATTTCCCCTGAAGACATCGGCATGGTCATTTCGGGAAGTTCCGCCCAGGACATGCTGACACCAGCGGAAGCATCGACGGTCGCCGGAGAGTTGAACATTGACGTTCCCTGTTTCGACATAAATTCCGCATGCAGCACCTTCGGTATGCATATCAATGTCCTTGGCATGATGAAACCGGAAGCTCTTCCTCCCTTTGTGCTGCTCGTCAACCCCGAAAATATGACACGAAACGTGAATTACGCGGATCGCAGCGTAGCCGTCCTCTGGGGTGACGGAAGTGCGGCCGCGGTGGTTTCCACACGGGAACGTTCCCGTGCCGTTTTTCTCTCCAGCCACTGCGATTCGAAACCTACCGCATGGGAAAAGGTCATGATTCCCCGGATGGGCTATTTTCAGCAGGATGGGCATGCGGTTCAGGGGTTTGCCATCCGCAAGACAACAGAATCGATTCGTGCCCTGCAATCTTTGTATCCGGTCAACCGTTTTGTCGGCCATCAGGCAAATCTCGGCATGCTTCGCACAGCTTGTGAGCGTACAGGAATCACGGAAGATCAGCATTGGCATAATGTTGAACTTTTTGGCAATACAGGCTGCTCAAGCGCCCCTGCCGTATTGAGTCAGCATTGGGATGACTTCACTCCCGGCGATCATATTGCGGTTTGCGTTGTGGGAGGCGGTCTGACTTGGGTGCACACCCTTTTAAAAATTGAGGATATTAAATGACTTACGAAGAATTTTGTAAGCAAGGAAGCTTCTCTCTCGAAGATTTGCTTGCCTTTGCATACGGCAATCTTGTAGATGATCGTCCCGATGGCTTTGACGCACGTCTTCCTGCCCCTCCTTTTCTCATGCTGGATCGGATTCTGACGATCACAAGTGAAGGCCGGCAGGGACGCATCGTAGCGGAGCAGGATATTCGTCTTGACGCCTGGTATTTCCAGTGCCATATGCCCGGCGACCCGGTCCAGCCGGGTTGCCTCTGCGTCGATGCCATCTGGCAGCTGCTCGGATTTTATTGCGTCTGGCGGGGTGCATTGGGTGCCGGAAGAGCGCTGGGATGCAAAAATGTTTCCTTCAACGGTCAGATTCGACCCTACAACCGTTGCGTTCGTTATGAAGTGGATATTCGTCGTTTTTCCCATTTGAAGGATTCCGGAGCCAGCATTGTGATCGGCGATGCGAAGGTCTTTGTGGATAATGAATTGATCACGGAAATTACCCAGGCCCAGACCGGTGTTTTCAGTGGCATTGTTTATCCGGATTATCCAAAACACTCCCGCAATTCAGTGGGAGGAATGATCAGGAGTTGAACATGAGTCAAGACAAACCAGTTGCCATCATCACCGGAGGAGGTACGGGAATCGGTGCGGCCTGTTCCAGAATTCTTTCCCGGGATGGTTTCCGTGTGGGAATCAATTATATAGATCCAGTAGAGGAGCAGTCCCGTCAGGTTCTTTCTGAGCTTGAAGACGGCTTTCTTCTTAAGGCGGATCTTTCCAATCCGGACGAGATCGAAACCATGATCGCGGAAATCAGAGAAAAGGCGCGTCGCGTGGATGTTCTGGTCAATGGCGCAGGCATATCCATCAATAAAGACATCAACAGCATGACACTCGATGATTTCGATCTTCAGAGGGCCATCGTCCGGGGAAGCTGGTATCTGACCAAAAGGATCCTCAGGCTTTTCATGCTCCGGAAAAACAGCGGACGCATCATCAACATCTCCAGTGTTGTCGGTCATACCGGCAACTCCGGCCAGATTCCCTACACAATGGAAAAAGCCGCCTTGGACGCCTTTACGAAGTCGCTATGCAAGGAACTTGCAGGGAGAAACATCCTGGTTAATTCCGTCGCCCCGGGGTTCATCGACACACCGATGACCCAGAATCTGCCGGATGAAGTTAAAAGCCGCATTCTGGGAAGCATTCCTCTGGGCCGTCTTGGATCGCCGGAAGAGATCGCCGATTTGGTTTCCTTTCTTGCCTGCAGGGCTTCGTATATTTCAGGAACGGTCATTCATGTGAACGGAGGCCTGTATGGTGGCTGATCAGGAAACAATGGACCTCATTCTCAACGCGGTTCCACAAAAACATCCCTTTCGATTCATCGATGAGATTATCGAACTGGACGATGATCACATTGTGGGTTCTTACCGCTATCGCGAGGATGAGTACTTCTATGAGGGACACTTTCCCGACCGCCCAATCACTCCGGGAGTGATTCTCATTGAAACCATGGCCCAGACGGGCGTCGTCGCTTTCGGACTTTACCTGACCATGCGGCAGAAGGATTATTCCCTTGAAGAAACCAAACAATTGACCACCCTGTTTACTTTTGTCGAGGGTGTCGAATTTAACAATATTGTATCACCTGGTGAGCGGGTGATTGTCCGTGGTGAAAAAATATATTTCCGGAGGGGAAGCCTGAAAACAAGGGTGAGTATGGAACGGGAAAATGGTGAGAATATCTGTTTTGGTGTATTAGCCGGGGCGGGGGTCATGTTAAATGAAGCATAGAGTCGTTATTACAGGCATGGGTGTTGTGGCACCCAACGGTCATGGATTGCAGGAATTTGAAGCGGCCCTTCGCGAGGGTCGGTCAGGCATCCGCTTTATTCAAGAGCTGAAGGATCTCAATTTCGCCTGTCAGGTAGGCGGCGTGCCTCAAGGTGTTGAAGCGATTCGCGAACGTTATTTTTTACCCGAACAGCTTGTTTCAATGAATGAGAACATCGGTTACGCGGCGATTTCCGCCGTTGACGCCTGGAAGGATGCCGGGTTTACCGTACCTCCTTTCGACTCCGATGAGGTGGATTGGGATTCAGGCATAATCGTGGGTTCCGGAATTGGAGGAATGGATACGATTGCCAATATCGTGGTTCCCATGGTCACTTCCGGTAAAGTGAAACGGATGGGCAGCAGCATTGTCGAACAGGTCATGAACAGCGGAACCAGCGCACGCGTCGGCGGACTGCTGGCCCTCGGAAACCAGGTGACCTCCAACTCCTCGGCATGCAGCACCGGAAATGAAGCCATATTTGAAGGCATGATGCGGATCCGGTTGGGATTAGCCAAGCGGATGCTTGCCGGCGGATGTGAGGGCTCATCACCATTCATCTGGGCGGGTTTTGACGCGATGAAAGTGCTTGCCCGGAAATATAACGATTGTCCCGAAGAAGCATCCCGCCCCCTGAGCGGATCAGCGGCCGGATTTATTCCCGGCGCCGGTGGGGCTCTTCTTCTTCTGGAGGATCTTGAAACAGCGCAAGCCAGGGGCGCCCGTATTTATGCGGAACTCCTCGGAGGAAACGTCAACTGCGGCGGTCACCGGATGGGAGGGTCCATGACCGCTCCCAATCCGGAAGGAGTCAAACGATGCGTCCGCTCAGCCATTGCCGATGCAGGCATTTCTTCAATGGACGTCGATGCGATTAATGGCCACCTGACGGCAACATTCGCTGATCCCTACGAGGTCAGGAACTGGGCCGGGGCACTGGATCGGGAGCCGGATAATTTTCCCTATATCAATTCAACCAAATCCATGATCGGTCATTGTCTCGGTGCAGCAGGAGCCGTCGAGTGCGTTGCGGTTGTTCTGCAGCTCCATAAAGGGTTTCTCCATCCCTCCGTGAACTGCACGGATGTTCATCCGGAGATTGAGTCATTCTCCAAGAGTATTCCGCATCAGGCCCTGGAATGTCCTGATGTGAAGATTATCGCCAAAGCCGGCTTCGGGTTCGGCGATGTTAACAGTTGCTTGATTTTCAAGAAATGGGAAGAGTAAAATCAAATTATTTATTAAGGAATAAAGGAGCATAAAAAATGGACGAAAAAAAGATTTTTGATGAGTTGATCAACATCCTGAGGCTTTACGCCAAGGATCCTGCTCTTCTTGAAAAAGCCACGAAAGAAACGCATATTCTGAACGATCTCAAGGTCAATTCAGCGCGTCTTGTGGACGTCATCATTAAATGTGAGGATGTCTTTGGAATAGAAATCGATGATGATGACGCCGACAAGATCCGGACGATCGGAAACGCGATCGAAGTGATTCAGAGCAAATTAGCATAGGGTTCATCATGAATGAGATGGCGAAACATCATCTTCTTCTGCAGTATTATCTCGGCAGGATTGCTGTGTTTATCCTGGGTCCGTTGATTTATCTGGCGATACGCCTTGCGGGCTATCGGGTCCGGGACCTGCGTCAGATTCGCCGTAAATGCCACGAGCTCTTCAAAATCCATGAAGGGCCGTGGATTATTTGCGCAAATCATCTGACGATGATCGATTCCGCGATACTGGCTTATGTCATCGCCCCAACGCACCGCTTTATGTTCAACTACCGGATTCTCCCCTGGAATGTTCCGGAAAGGGCCAATTTTCAGCGTAATCTATTTCTCACGGTCCTTTGTTATCTCTCGAAGTGCATCCCCATCAGCCGCGGCGGAGACCGTCAAGAGGTTCGGTCCACACTGGATTCATGCCTTTCCGTGTTGAAAAGTAAACAGAACGTTCTAATTTTTCCGGAAGGTGGCCGTTCACGCACAGGACGGGTGGATACTGAAAATTTCTCCTATGGAATTGGACAATTAATCGATTCCTGCAAGGAATGTAAAGTGCTGTGCATTTACCTGCGGGGGGACAGCCAGCATACTTACAGCAATCTGCCCCGCTGGGGAGAGAAATTTTCCGTGCTCATCGATATCATGGAACCTGTTTCCACGGAATTGACCGGCCGTAGAGCACATCGTCATTATGCGGCACAGAGCATTCAGCAACTGGCCCTGTTGGAGGAAAGTTATTTTGCCTCATGTCGGCAACGACATCGTGGATCTGACCGATTCCGCGTCAAAAAAGAAGAGCAGGAATACTCGCTTTCTGAACCGCGTCTTCACGCCCGATGAAAAAAGCGTCATTTTATCTTCCGCTTTTCCCGATCTGCTACTCTGGGCCTTATGGGCTGCCAAGGAGGCAGCCTATAAGGCAATCAGCAAGGAATTCCCGGATATCCCTTCGATTCCCAGACTTTTTCCTGTTTTTTTAGATCCTCATGATTCTGCGGATTTCCCTCCAGAATCCAGAATTATTCCTTTTTCCGGCTACAGTACGGGTACCGTCCTGACGCCCGAAGGAACGTGCTGGATTCGAATCGATTATCGCCCTGCCTGTCTCCACTGCGTTGCTTTTACCGACGTCCCTGATCATCTCATTTCTTCCTGGCGCGTTCATTATCTTTTTGCACCACGTCAAACGGCTTCATCTCCCGAATCCGAGGCGGTCCGCCTGGCATCAAGGCTCCATCTCGCCGGTTTTCTTGAAAAAAAATTTGAAGACCTGGAGATCATTCGCGGGAATGACGGACATTCCCAAGCGCCGCCCCGCGTCATCTGTCAGGGTCGTCCTCTGGATGTCGACATCAGCCTGAGCCATGACGGATTGTTTATAGCTCATGCCTGCCTGAAGCACTACGGAGATTCTTCCTTATCCCCTTGACAAAAAAATGAACGGATTTGGGATTTGCACTCTTTACCGTCCTGTGATACGTATCAGGCTCATTCAAACTAAAGGTTTTTCACCGAAGTCCTCAATATTTAAAACGATTCCCCGGATGACACAATGCGGAGAAAATGATCCCTTTCGGCAGAAAATCCATGGTCACTTTCATTGAAGGAATCGGCACAAAGGCATTAGTGGTTGCCCGTTCCGTAATCAACACCCTCTTTTTCGCCTGGCGGGCGATCGTTCATCTGGCGGATCGCAAGACATACAACAATGCCACTAAAATGGTCATTGTAACCCAGTTGTATTTTACGGCGGTTCAGATATTGCCTCTGTTTATATCCATCTCCGTCATTCTGGGCCTGTTTCTGATGGGAATCGTGTTCGAGTCCATCAAGAACCTCGGTATGACCGGGTATCTGGGAAATATTCTGATGGGATTCATTGTGACGGAACTTTGCCCCTTCATGACGGTGCTCATGCTTGCGCTGCGCTCAGGCGCGGCGATCAACACGGAAATCGCGGTCATGAAAGTCAACAAAGAATTCGACGCATTGAGCGTCTTCAACATCGACATCTTTGATTATATCTATGTGCCGAGAATTTTGAACGGGGTCGTCTCCGTTGTCCTTCTCAATGGTGTTTTTACGCTCGTGCTGCTGACCAGCGGCGCTATTTTTTCGAGGGTGATCTTCGGCATCGGAATGGATGCTTACATCAGCATCCTGATCACCTCCGCTGAATTTCCGGATCTGGTGATCCTGCTCCTGAAATGCGCGACATTCGGTTTTTTCATCACCCTGCTTCCGATCCGTTACGGATTGACGGCATCGAATGAATTGACCAGCATCCCCATAGCGGTCTTGAATGGAATGATCAACGTCTTTATCGCAATCGTCATCATCGAGGTTATATCATTAATTCTAAGCTCCATTTAATCTTATTCGAAGATGAAAATCGCCTTACCGAGGCCCTGCTGGATTTGAAAGAAAGACATCAGCAGAACCTGGGACTCGTTTCTCTTGACATTCCTCTGATTTCCAACTTGAATGCATGGCTCAACATTGCTTTAATACGGCTCTACCATTTCAACGAAGGCAGCATGCGAACGAGAAAGCGCACGCTGGAACTTCTAAACCGTTTCCAGAAGATCGAGATAGCCGATCTGCGAATCGCAGCCCTGGACCAGTGGGAACTTTTCCTGGTCAAACTGCTCCGTGCGGCAATGGTTCAGGATGCCCTGATCGTGATCGATCGCCCTTTCAGGCTTGTTCCTGATCTGCCTGACGCGGAAATGATCCAGGATAGCCTGGATCGGATCGATGAATTTTATGAGTCTTGTCAAATTTATGATTATGTGTGGAATCGGGACAGGTACCAGATAGATGATGTTCAGGAGTCTTGAATTCAAGGTAGGGCTGTTTATTCTGATCACTTCCGTGATGATTGCCGCGGCCGTTGGCTATGTCGCCTTCAAAAAGGATGTGTTTTCCCGGGTGGACACCTACACGTTGACTTCCCGCTCCGGTGAGGAGCTGACTGAAGGAATGCCGGTTCTATTGTCGGGTTTCAAAGTAGGAAGGGTGGATGCTTTGGAACTGGGCAGCGACGGGCGTGTTCTGATCAAACTGAAAATACCCCACAGGTACGCAAAATGGATTCGTACGGACAGCGTGTTCATCATCAACAAACCCCTGATCGGCGCTCCACGAATCGTCATCTCCACAAGGAATATGAGCAGTCCGCCTTTATCGACGGACACGATCAGGGAAGTTGTTGTCGCCAATGACATCAACGAGACCATCAAAAAGCTGGAGCCTGTGGTGGAAAGACTCAACAGGATCACCATCAATATCGAAACCCTGACGGCGAACCTGGCTGATCCCCAGGGGAATGTCAATCAGATCTTACGCAATACGGCAAAGCTGTCGGAACGGGCTGCCCGTACGGAATCCCTGCTTGAACTGGCCCTCGCCGATCCGGAAAGCGTCCATGCAGTCCAGACCGCCTTGAAAAATACTGAGGACATTACCATCCAGCTGACTTCGATCCTGGAAAAAGTCGACGCAATAGCCGAAAAATCCGATGAATCGCTTTATGGCAAAAACGGCGTTTTCCCGTCTGTGAGAATACTGTTGATTGATCTCGTAGGAAAGCTGGCTAAACTGGATAAATTTGTCGATCATATCAACAACATCAGTGCCAATGCGGACGAATCTACGAAAGAACTGAAGGTTCTGCGATATGACATTGATGAAACAGTGAATTCCATCAATTCCCTAGTTAATGAGCTGAACAGAAAGATCCCTTTCAAAAAAGATCCACAGATAAAACTGCCATGAAAAGATATTTTGGTCTGATAAGTTGCCTGTTCCTGCTATGGGGGTGTGGATTAAAATCGATTCCGGAATGGAGAACGGCCAGCTTCAATCATCTGGAGCAGTATAAGAAATATTTCCTGACGGGACGGGAGCAACTGGCGGCAATCCATTTTCAGAAGGCCGTTAATGAACTTAAGGGCAGCGGTAATCTTTCCCTGCTCATGACGGTTTACCTCACCCGCTCCGCCCTGCATGTTGCCATTCTTGAAGCCCCACAAGGCGAAGAATATCTTGAGATCGCGAAAGTCTGGCCGAGCGATGATCACCAGGATTACTATTTCCTGCTGGAGGGAAGATTCGCAGAGATCCAAAAAAGCAGCCTTCCAACATCCTATCAGGACCTTGTAACCACCATCGAGGAAGGCAATGCGAAAAGGATAACCGAAACAATACGGAATATTCAGGACGACCTGTCCCGACTGATCGCCATTGGCGTTGTTGTCCGACATGGAGTGGTGAATGAAGCCATTCTGACTCAGGCTGTTGATCTTGCGTCGGTTAATGGCTGGCGGAAACCCCTGTTAATTTATCTGAATCGGCTGAAATCCTTTTACGAGACAACGGGCAAGAGAGATCAAGCAGAAATCATCCGCCTGAAGATCGAACTGCTCAAATCATGAGAAGCAGGCTGCCAGGTGAACCGCAAACAGTATTTTCAACGGCTGGCGGTTTTCCTGACAGTGTTAAGAGAGCAATGTGAGATGACTTTTGACGCGATTCTGACGAAAATGCTGCCGGTTTTCCAGCTATCCCTTTGTCCTGCGTCAGACATGGGGCGCAAGACGCATCCAGCTTCTGGAATTCCATTGAGCGTCACTGTCGGCAAGATCATCTTCAGGAGTGCAGCAGATCCCGCATTTATGGACGAAGTGCTTGTGGAAGACTATACAGGGCGTCAATTCCGGATGAAAAACGGTAACCAGCACCCGGTCATTTTCCGCAGCCACGATATAATCCTGAAGTTGAAGCAGGATCCGGACATCGCTTCCGACACGTCGGATTTTCGGGGCACGGATGAACGTCAGAGGAACGGGATCCGCAGATAACTCGGGGAGGGCGGCTTCGATGCAGAAACTGTCAAGTTGTGAACCGAAGCCGTTCCGTTCGATATCCATGTCAATTAACCCCAGATGGGGCCTTTCCCCCAGGATGCCAGTGGCAAGAAGAATGGCGCCGGCACATGTTCCCCAGATCTTCATTCCTTTCTGAAAAGCATCCAGAATACATCCCTCGAGGTGAAAGATGCGGATCAGCCTGGAGAGGCATGTGCTTTCCCCTCCAGGAAGAATCAATCCCGCGACCCCTTCAAAATCAAGAGGTTCCTTCACTCTTTTGCAGGCTATGCCCAGACGTTCCAGGTGCTCCAAATGCTCACATACCCCTCCCTGGAGATCTAGAACGCCGATTGTGTTTCTTCTACTGTCTTCTCTGTAAATCATGAATTGATGAAAATAAATATTTCATTTATCTGTCAAAGCGCACTCTTAGACGGCTTCGTCCTCTGCTCATCAAAGGTTTTCTTATGTATGCCCGCGTTGTCACCTCTTCCTTGCCGCCCGCCTTTATATCTCCTCAGATCTGGGATTGGAATTACCAGCCTCGCGTCGCCAGAATCTGATCTTCAGGAATCTGAGCGATTTCCAGACCCGGCATGGCTTCTCCCAGATCTAAGGACGCCTCCAGAACTTTTGCGGCGTCGTTGAAATAGGCCGTTGCTTTCACAATAGCACGGGCCCGCCTGTCTGGATTCGAGGACTTGAAGATACCCGATCCCACAAAAACGCCGTCGCAGCCGAGCTGCATCATCAGTGCCGCATCAGCCGGCGTCGCAATGCCTCCGGCAGCAAAATTGACAACAGGCAGACGGCCAAGCCCCCGGACCTGAAGGGCAAGTTCGTAGGGTATCCCGTTGCTTTTAGCAAATACGGTCACTTCCTCCACAGGCATGCCGACGAGCTGTCGAATTTCACGATTCATGGTCCTCATATGGCGAACCGCTTCCACCACGTTTCCCGTCCCTGCTTCACCTTTTGTCCGGATCATTGCAGCACCTTCAGCTATTCGACGAAGCGCCTCGCCAAGATTTCTGGCACCGCAGACAAAGGGTATGGAAAACCGGGTTTTATCGATATGGCATTCTTCGTCGGCCGGGGTAAGCACTTCACTTTCGTCTATATAATCGATTTTGAGGGCCTCCAGTATCTGAGCCTCCACAAAGTGGCCGATCCGCGCCTTCGCCATGACCGGAATTGAAACAGACTTTTTAATTTCTACGATCATCGATGGATCGGACATTCGGGCCACACCACCCTGTGCGCGAATGTCTGCCGGGACCCGTTCAAGGGCCATCACGGCCACTGCGCCTGCATCTTCTGCAATCCTGGCCTGCTCGACATTAGTGACGTCCATGATGACGCCCCCTTTGAGCATTTGTGCCAGTTGAACATTTAGTTCATATCTTTTCTTGTCCACGATATTTTACCTCTCCACTCCTTAAGATATTCTGAGATTAAAAGTTTTTCGGATTTTTATGATGATTTCACAGATACGTCAAGGATAAAGCTTGATATAAATTGCACCGGAAAGACAGGGAGTACTACCAGAACATGCGCATTTTCACACCCTTCGCATCCAGATATGTCTTGATATCCTTTATTGTATAAGTCTGATAATGGACCATGGAGGCAATCAGCGCCGCATCGGCCCTGCCCCGAGTCAGCACGTCCAGCAGGTGTTCCGGTTTACCTGCTCCTCCCGAGGCAATAACCGGAATCTGCACGCTGGTGGAGACCAGGGAAGTCAATTCGATCTCATAACCTTCCCGGGTGCCGTCCGCATCGATGGAATTGAGACATATCTCTCCCGCACCGAGTCTTTCCGCCTCTTTTGCCCACCACAAGGCATCTATCCCTGTATAAACCCGGCCGCCATGGATTACAATCTCGTAACCAGTTGGGATTGCATCGGATAAACCAACATTTTTAACGTCCATGCCCAAGACGATACACTGAGAGCCAAAGGCTTTGGCGCCTTCCGCAATCAGGAGGGGATTCTTAACAGCCTCCGAATTGATGCTGATTTTTTCAGCTCCGGCCAGAATAACTCGTCTCATGTCCTCGACCGTCCGAATTCCTCCTCCGACAGAAAAAGGGATCATAATCACCTCCGCCACCCGGCGGACGATATCCACCATTATATCCCGTCTGTCCGACGATGCTGTTATATCGTAAAATACAATTTCATCTGCCCCCTGCTCGTAATATTGGCGGGCGGCTTCGACCGGGTCGCCGATATCAATATTGTCCTTGAATTTTATTCCCTTGGTCAATTTTCCTGCACGAACGTCAAGGCAGGGGATGATCCGTTTACTCAGCATCTGTTCCCTTCCACCTGCAGAAATTTTCTAATATAGCCAGACCGGGCTTTCCACTTTTTTCCGGATGAAATTGTACGGCGATGACATTGTCTGCCACAACCGCGGAGGGGAACTCTATGCCATAGCGGGTCTGTCCCAGAATGTTTTCCTCTCGTTCCGGCATTGGGAAAAAAGAATGGACGAAATAAAACTCTGCCTGCCCCGGAATGCCTCTGAATACGGGATGGCTTCTGCGTAACGAAACTGAATTCCATCCCATATGAGGAATTTTAAGCTTTCGTTCATCACAGATCATGTTTTCCGGGAAATGTATCACTTTCCCGGGAATAATCCCTAAACAGGGGGTGTCGTTTTCTTCACTGTAGTCAAAGATGATCTGTGTCCCGAGACAAATCCCCAGAACAGGCTTCCCCTCCTGAACAAGCTGAAAAATGATTTTGTCCAGTCCGGTTTGCCTCAGATTGGACATGGCCTCACCCGCGGCGCCGACACCCGGAAAAATAATATGGGAAGCAGAGCACAATACTTTGTAATCACGGGTAATCTGACAATCCTGCTTCAGAAAGCTAAGCGCACGGAACACACTGGTCAAATTACCTGCCTGATAATCAATAATCGCAATCATAATCCGATCTTAATTATGTGTTAAAATTATATGATATGCATAACGGCATTGGCCGGAATGATATCGTTAATCATCAAGAGGTGTTTTATTATATGAAATACAGGTGAAACGCATTCAACTCATGAAGAAAATCCACATCTATATTACGAAAAGGAATTTTTCAACCATAATTCAAATATTTATCAGAGCGCCGACGAGGCGGGTAAATCCAATTTCACGGAATAAAATATGGCACAAAAGCCGTGTAAAAAAACGGATAAATAGTCCGTCCTGAAAAATACGGGCTGCAACCCGCATAAATAATGAAACTGTTCTTTGAAAACTGAAGAAAATTGTGGATTTGCAGTTGTTTCTACTCTGAAAATGTACTATAAGTGGCT
>Ga0123334_1000066_pt1 | contig 119084 bp, 81 predicted proteins | sample BiotimSIPDNA_FD_89706 | JGI IMG/M metagenome (GOLD analysis project Ga0123334, IMG submission 89706) | Anaerobic biogas reactor microbial communites from Washington, USA - Biogas_R1 time_0 SIP DNA | ecosystem: Engineered > Bioreactor > Anaerobic > Unclassified | place: Washington, USA...
CTTTATGTTAACGGGAGTAGTGTAGCTACTGGCCTGGCTGCAACGAACACCCCTACCGGTGGTGGTCTTTATTTAGGTTGTAACGGTACACCTGACCCTACTTCTCATTTTCAGGGGATTATACAGTTTGCAAGGGTGTGGTCTTCTACGCTTACCGCCGGACAGATTGGCTCTAATGTGCGCTATCCAAACCCTATTAATTACAATAATTCTCTGGTGGCCAATTTTCCCCTCAATGTCGATGGCGGAAGCTCGGTGAGTAATACCGTAACGGGGTCGGCTCCCGGTGTTCTGGTTACTTCGCCTAAACGTTACGATTGGCAGGGGTATGCTTTCGTGTGGACTGGCGAGACTACCCCTCATGTTTCATACATGCGGAACCTCGAAAATGTACCCGCTCAACGCTACACCCTGAATATATCAACCCCCTATGGCTGCTTACTCGATACCGCCTTTACCCTTAACATGTCCGATAATCAAGCACCAAAAATAATATTCCACGAAGACCCTTCTAGGTTAACTGCCGATGTTGACAATATCCTTATTCGTACTACAAGCCAGCTTAGTGCTTGGGTTGCTTCCGATGGCCTTAACGGGCCGGGCGATTGTGATTTTTTTCCCCTCGGTGGCGAATTTAACCCGCTTATCGACGATGGCGAGTGCGATGCCAACGATGTTATTCTTACGTGGCAATTTGTCGATTTAAGCCAATCGGGTACGCTAAGTGTTGATAGTATCCCCTTCAGCGACATTGTTGCCGTACGTTGGGATGCTGTTGACGGAGCTGGTAACCCTGCCAACAGAACTATTACATACCGAATTCAGGATAACGAAAAACCAGCACTGGGACCCGACGTGAACACCACTGTGTACACAAACACTGACGACTGCTTCTACACCGTGCCCGATGCAACCAGCCATGTACCCGTGCCTTCTGATAACTGTTTGGGGTATAACGACAGGCTTTGGAACAATTACACCTTTACCGAAAATCTTTCGGGACAGGATATTCCTCAAGGATTACACCAAATATTGTGGTTTTACCGCGACAAGTGGAACAATATTGATACCATGGTGCTTAACCTGAATGTTGTTGATAACCAACCGCCTCAGGCCTTGTGCGACAATGTTACCCTTAATGTAGACAATACTGGTATGGTTACCATCGATAGTTCATATATCGATGCCAACTCTAACGACAACTGCTACGAGGTTTCGAACATACTCATTGTTAAGAATCTGGCTCGCATGGTGGGTGTAACTGTTGGGGGTACTCTACCTGCCGCCGATCCTTGTAATTCTAGGGATAAGGTTATCGACGGAAATACAGACCCCGTTATTGCCAATTGTTTTTCCTACCTTAGTACAAGTGGCTCAAATCCGAATGTTGTCCTCACTTTCCCTGATGATATTGTGGTGCGGGGAATACGTATTTTTGCGGCTACAGGGGGCGACCCGCTTGATAATGTGCAAATACGTGTTGCAAGTTCTCCTGTGTTTTTGCCAGCTACATACGATTCAACCTATATTGGGGGACCTATTGCAGGCGATATGTATTTCCCGGTAACCGGGGGGGCTGTGGGAAACAGGGTACAGGTTCGTTTACTGGGAAACCCAAGGCAACTAGGATTGGCCGAGGTGCAAGTATTTGGCTACAAACTGAGCGATGGCGACTCTTCGCACCTAACTTTCGATTGCGACGAAATTCAATATACCGGCACCCCGGGTAATTTTGACCCAATGGATGTAGCTTTGGTTGCCGTTGATAAAAATGGACTCGAATCGTATTGTATCTCACAGGTTACCCTACGCGATATGATCCCGCCACGTATTGTGCCGCGCCTTTACGAGGTCTCGACCGATGCCTCGGGTTCGGCCTTGCTTATTGGCGACTCGCTGGTTACCGGACGCTTCGATAATTGCGCGGTGGATACCGTGTACTGTGTGCCCGACCACTTATCCTGCGGACAGGAAGGCGAAAATACCGTGACTGTAATCATGCGCGACGTAAATGGCGTTGAAGCTTCACAGGCGGTAAGAGTTACCCTTACCGATACCCTGCCGCCGGTTGCCATACCCAGGGCGAATATCCAACTCTTTGTTGGGGCAAATGGTACCCATACCATTGATGCGCGGGCCGAGATCGACGGTGGCTCGTACGACAACTGCCGAAATACACCCGGGGCAGGTATAGCCTTGTATGAGGTTACCCCTAATGTGGTGATTTGTGATTCGGTAGGGCACACATTTGATGTTACATTTAGTGTAACCGATTCGAGCAATAATGTTACTTCTATTCAGGTTCCTGTTACTGTTCTCGACAATATGGCGCCTGTGCCTTCCATTAAAAACTTTACCCTGGAAATTCCCAGCTCAGGATCGGCTATTGTATATTTCGACTCCATTAGCAATAGTGTGGCCGATAATTGTACCTCGACTGGAAATATTATTCAAGCCATGTCGTTCGATAACGGTACGACCTGGTGCATGCGCGGTGATGAAGCATCCGGGGCCTCAGCCTCATCACCTTTAGCGAGGATCGATTCTTCTACAATCATAAATTCTAGCCCTGCGGTGACCGGATATCCGGTTAATAACGCGACTGATGCAACTGGGACTAGTACTTCTTATATTACCAATGGAATTACCGGGTGGCGTGAAATTGAAGTTGAGTTCCCTGAACAGTACATTTTTACTCATTCAACTGTAGTTTGGACAACGGCAGACCTTACTCCTTCTATTCGTGAAATAAGCCATGAAGATTCTCCTACTATAACGGGAAGTCCTGCCTACACCGGCTCTAATCCTACTTATTCGCTACAAAACCTGAATGATGGGGATGAATGTTATAGCTATTGGACTGGTGGCTGGTTTGGTAGTTGGGTTTATGTTTATACCGATGCGTATATTACTAATGTTGCCGGGACAAATGCCAGTGACGAGTTTTATGTTGAGTACGATTTTGGAACAACTTATACTATTACGAGCACCAATGTTCGATGGTTTTCAAAAGGGAATGGCGGTACTCCTAATATAAGGATTGATGCTCCTACATCTGCTAGGATTCAATATTTTAATGGAATAACTTATGTCAATGTTCCTGGAGTAACCCTGGGTCGTAATGCGGGCGATTTGGGGAGTGATAACGTTGTAAATTTCCCTACCCCTGTAGAGACGAGTCGTATTCGAATAGTTTTTGACGAAGATAACCGGAATGTTGGTATTGATGAGTGGTATGTTTATGGTTACGCCGGATCGCCCCAATATGATTGTATATTGCCCAACACTGCTCAAATTCATTTTTGGGATGGCACTGACTGGTCGAATTTTGGAACCGGAACAATTGGTACCAATGCAGGGACAAATACAACACCAACAACTTCGGTAGCTGCTACCCGTGTACGTTTACGTTTCGACCATACAACTATTGATGCCCGCCATGGGATATCTGATTGGGAATTATATGGATATCCTGCGAGTAGCGCTAGCGGCTGCCGTACTTGGGACTGTACGAGCGTAAATACTACACAGGATGTTTTACTTTTATATGATGACAGGAATAGCAACGACACCATTGTACATACCTCCTTCGATATTGTACCCTATTTCAATATTCGAGAAATTCAGTTGAAAGATTGTGCTGTAGATGGTGAACAGTATTGGTCTTGGGTAGATAATCGACCTGCTGACTTTAGCTATCAATGGACTCAGCAATTTAACCCACCTACGTGGCCCAATCTTTTTAGTACAGCTATTGGTGGAGATACACCTGATAATGATTTTTATTCCGAGTCGGAGACTATTGCGCAAATGCGTAGAGGAAGAGATATATTACCCAGTAACCGCTATTATACTATTAATTTAGAAGTTACTGATTTGAATAATGGCTGTTGGGATGACCTTGACTATACTTTTTGGTGGACTAATGCTGATGGTGGAGGAGCCCAATCGGTTAAACCATGGGAAGCATGTATTACCGATACGGTTACTTTTACTTCGCAACTAGTGGCAACGAATACTTATTGGAGTAATATTTCGTATACTTGGAGTCCCGATTTGGCAACTCCAATAGCAGGTGGAACAGGTTTTCCCTATTATACAGTTGCATTTAATGTTGCCGATACTACCGATGTTGTATATTCAGTAAGGGGTACTCAGGAGTATGTCCGTTATGGGAATTCTTCTTGTGATGACTATCCAACCGTTACACCTCTTCCCGCAGGAACTTCAATAAACTGCAATTATGGAGGTCCTTGTTATGATTTTGGAACCGACTTTACTGGCCCCTTTATTCTTTCTGAAGCCACTCAGAGATGGGGGACTATTGATGCTTCGGGAAGAAATGTAGTTCGTCTAAGAGAATCCGATGGAGATGATTGTGGAACTTATTATCCTTGTGATGAAGGTGTACGTTTTCACACGACAGTTTATGATGTTAAAGAGCCTGTGCTCGTAGATCCTATTCTCTCTGTTTGCCCATGCGATACTGTACGTTACGAGATTGATACTACCTATACCAGCCACTATTGGACGGTTACAGGGGGCGATATTGTTAGGGGGGGTAACGGTAACGACAACTATGTTGAAGTAGCCTGGAGCTGCGACGAGTCACGGGTGTGGAGCGGCACCGATAGCATTGCAACGGTTACCTTGCGTGTGGAAAACCCCCTGGGTTGTTCGGCCAGTTCAATGGTTACTGTTAATTTCGATCGCGATTGGGAATCAACACCCACCATTACATGCCCGCCACTAACCAGGCACCCGGCCGCGCTAAATGCTTGTGCGTATACCTACCCGAACCTTCCGGTGCCCACTCTCGACCCGGGTTCTGAAGATTGCCGCATTTTCTCCTTGCTCAACGATAAGAACAACACATCGAATGCCAGGGGGCTTTATCCTATTGGTGAAACCCTTGTTACCTGGACAGTTACCGACTATGTCGGCAATACAAGCACTTGCGTTCAGAGGGTTATTGTCGACGATGAAGAATCGCCTACCTTGGTTGGCAACTCGCCTTACGATATTGACGATCTCACTACGTCGCCAACCTCGTGCGATACCCTGTTCTCGGCAAGTACCCATGATATTTCGGCCCGCGATAATTGCGATAACACAGGAACTTATCTTACTTATACAACAATTATCGATTATGGTGACGACGGGGCTGATATGGACACTCTTCATAACACTCGCTCTATAAACGGTATTCGTTTTGCTGAGGGGATTACCCGCGTAACCTATATTGTTGCCGATACATCGTATTTCTACAATACAAAGGTGAACAAGCCCAACACCACTTCGGTGTCGTTTACGGTGAGGGTTAGCGATAAAACCCCGCCGGTGTTCAACACAGTTGACTATGCCGCCATCGACACGTTCTATACCAATACTTCGGTAGGCGAACGCTTTGTAACATACAGCGATTTAGTAAGTAACGGGTTTGTAGGTCCCGACCCTGCGGTTTACTGCACCGACAATTGTACCCTGGTAAACGATATTGATACCGTTTTTCAGCGCCGCAGCGATAACCTTACCTTGCAGCATAATTACCCCATAGGTACTACGGTAATCACATGGAGGGCAAGCGATAACGCCGGTAACTACAACGATACCCTGCAGTGGATAGTGGTATCAGACAACGAACCCCCCACCATTGAAACCTTGGCCGATACCGTGCTCACCGCTTGCCAACGGGTAGCTCCAGTGCTTCAAATCCCGATTACATCCGACAACTCCGACCAGCTCGATACCCTTTTCTTAAGTATTACCGGGCCAGCAGGTTACTCTTTTGCCGATACCATTACTGTTGATGGTTTCGACCCTAACGGGAACGGGTTTACAGACCCTATACCAGACCTTTCGCCCGAAAGCGACTACACCGTGACATGGAGGGTGGTTGACCATTATCGAAATAGTAATTCGAGTAGCCAAAATATACATGTAGAAGTTGAGCCTTGGATCAACCCCGACCCGCTTGTTGGGTATTCTACCAATAGCCTCGAATGCGGGGGAACCAATACCGGTCGTATCAGGATCGAAGACTATCATTACGAGTCTGGAGCTGAGGTTGAGTTCACGGTTGATGGTTGGTCAAATTATATTCAGTCAACGGTAACTCATCCTGCCAATCCGAACGAGTTTATCAACTTGCCGGGAGGCAACTACGGTTTGCAAATTAGGGTTAACGATTGCCCGTCGAATGTAGTAGCCGTTATCCTTACCGAACCGCGGAGCTACGATCTTGATGGTGTTGTAACGCACCCGTATTGCGAGGAAGGGCGCGATGGAGAAATTGCCCCAATTGTAACAGGGGGTGTAAACGGACAGTTTCTGCAAACCGGATCGGCCCACACTGTTGCACATTATAATAACATTGATGCTACCCTCGATTTTACCAGTGCAGGGATGTTGGAAGCTTGGGTTTACCTTACCGATGCCAACACCAGTGCCATGATTGTTTCAAAGGGAGGATCTTACGGCCTTGGCTTGAACGGGGGTAGTTTTGCACTTTATAATAATGGAACGGTAGTTGCCACGGCCAGCATGGTTCCCGAGTTGCAACGCTGGTATCATGTTGCCGGTTCTTGGAATGGTTCCGGCTGTCAGGTATACGTTGGAGGCTCTGAGTCAGGGAGTGGAAGCGGTTTCACGGCAGGAACTTCAGCCAGTGGGCTTAGCATTGGTCAAGGGTTTAATGGAATTATCAGGGAATTAAGGATATGGAGTAACGATTGGACCACAGTTACTGGTTTGGGGTATACCGCATCAGAAAAGCTTATTGGTAATGAGAATTATCTTGAAGGGTACTGGCCATTGGATAACATTATCGGTGGTGTTTCGCCCAACCGTACCAATGGGGGTAACGAAGCCACTGTTGCATCCGGTTCATGGCAGCCCACACCAGCAACCCCTCAGCCGGGTACCTATAGTTGGGTAGGTACCGAGTTATTGACAGGAGCCAGCTATACCAACGACTCAATTTTTATACATGGCTTAGCGGCAGGTACCTACACACTTACCTTTTTCGATATTTATGGTTGTCCCAACGTGGTGGGCGGCGAAATAAAGACATACTATCTGGAGGCTACCGATAATATTCCGCCAATTATAAGCACCCCAACAGATGTTCCCCTCTTGTTGGCCGACAACAGTTGCGAACATATCATTGACCCTCTTGAAGCCGATTATTTGTTACCTGTTATAACTAGCAACGACGGCTATGATTGTGGGTATACCTTAACATGGGAGGTTTGGTGGCAAGAGGGGAATGTTACTCAGTCATACGCCTCGTTAGTTGGTGCTACCTTGGGTATTGGGCTCAATACCATTAGGGTTACAGCAATTCAGAATAGCCAGTCGCGCGTTTTTGAATACGATGTTGAAGTTGTAGACCAAACTGCGCCAACACCCGATGCAGATTATGACGATGCAGTATACTTGCAAAGCGATGGAACAATGATTGTAGATGCTGAAGACTTTAACGGGCTTAGCGACGATAACTGTACCGACCCGTTGATGCTTACCTTTGAGGCATCGCGCGATGGTGGCACAACATTTAGCAGCACGGTTACATTCTCTTGCGCCGATGTTGGCCCTGGTAATAAAGTGGATATTGTGCTCCGTGCTTTCGACTCGGAGGGGAACAATGCAGACAGTGACCCAATTACAGTGGAAGTGAGAGATACGATAAGCCCCTATTTTATAGCTCCGCCACTCGACCTTGAACCCGAATGTGCCGATGAGGAAGATGGTGGCATTGGCTTACGCGACGGTATTACAGGGATATACCTTGAAGATGGAACAGGGTATGCCGATAATTGTGGTATAAGCGAAATATATTATCGTATCGACAATGTAGATAGGCCAGGAACGCCATACAGCCACCCTGCCGGAGTTTGGAAACCAATAAACGGGGATTGGACTCAACTTGAAAACGAACGTTTTTATCAGGGCACAACTCAAGTGTGGTTTTATCTTGTCGATAATTCAGGGAATGGAAGCCCGGCGCAGGCACAGATATTATTCAATGTGAGGATACTTGATATGCCTAACCCCGCGGGAATTGGAAGTGAGTAGTAGATGGAAAGGAGAAAGATGATTATGATGAAAATTGAAAATATGATTAAGATAACAAGCCTATTGAAAGGGATAACATTCTTTCTTGGCATGTTTTTTCTTAGTATAGCCGCCCAAGCCCAAACACAAATTGGGGGGGCAAGTTTGCCGTTAAAATATTCTATTCACCGGTATACTGTAACTATGGGCTCGGCATTAAACTCGTTTACCTGGGCGATATACGATGACGGGGCAACCCGCGAAACAATCGATAATGGGACTTCTGTTGCCTACAGTAATACTACAGCTTACCGCATTGACGAAGCCCCATCGCAAACCGCAGGTGTTGCCAGCATATCTATCGATTTTACAGGGTCGCTTTCAATAGGGGTTGCGTATACCTTGGTGTATATGGAAAAAAGCTCCGATGATTGTTATACGTATGAATTCTTTCCTTTTGTGATTCAAGACCCTCTCGATGTTGACCTCGATCCGAATGGCCTGATAAGCGACCATTCCTGTCCTGATAGTAATTTGGTGTATTTGGAAGGCAGTGGAGCATTGGATATTCCGGCAACCTATACATCGGTTGATTACCAAGTTGTTATTACCGATCCCGATGGTGTAAGTGATGTATATACGCCTCAGCCTGAAACTGCAACCAACATTCACTGGAGTTTTAACTTTCAGGTTACAGTTACCGGAGTAAGCGGTACAAGTGCCCAAATCACTGAAATAAATCACGGGGCAACCAACCTAATTGTCAATAATTCGGTTTATATTAGCCCTTCGCCTGTTGTGGTCAGTAACTTGGTTACCAATTATACTGTGCGTGTTACATACCGCGATGTTCCGGGAATTCAGCAGCAAATAGAATTCAGGTTAACCCAGATTGAAGGGTCTTATCAGGAAGACGATGTAGATGTGATGATTCCGATGGCAGGTGAAAATGAAATGGTACATTATATTGACCGTATGCCGGGGCCAAGTTATATTGCGGCCCTCGATTAACTAAAAGCAGAGAGAATATAAATATGCAACGATTGCGAAATATGGCTAAATCAATTCTTTTATTGGGAGTGTTACTGCTCCTGATAGGGGGTAATATTGCCTTTTCGCAAAACACAGGGGCTGGCCCATATATCGATTCATGGCATACCTACCGTGTTGTTATGGGCAACGCAAGCAATTACTATGAATGGGATCTCACACAGGTTTCTACTACCGATACTACCCATTTGGTTACTAAAACCGGAGGAGAACTGCAGACTTGGGTTGATAATTCAATTACTTCTTCTAACAACGATATTAGCGTGTTCTTTGGCAATGCAAATTTTTCGGCCGGAGAGCAATGGGAATTATTGTACCGTGAATATTCATCGGGTGGAACGTGTATTGCTGCCCGTAAGTTTACCATTTCCCTCACCGAAAATAATTTCTATCTTACCTTGGCAGTAAACGATACCCTTTGCAAGACACAATCGGGGCAACTTTTTTCGTGGGAAAATGTAGATGACGAGGTGTTTACTGCTACTTTAGTCTATCGCGTTACCTTGCATAAAGAAGCAGGTCATACCCTTAGTTCATGGTCTTTCGGCGCTGATATCGACCTTAACCCTGCAAACCACAACTATGTAAATTATAGCGTTTCGGTTGTGCCGGTAACTGAAGGTACCGCTGTGCTAACCGATACCCCAACCACACTCGATGGAGAATTTTCGGTGGCCGTGAGCGCGCTTACTACACCAACTCTTACCGAAGTTGCTGTTGATGTGCGTGTCGATTTGTCGGGACGCTTGCAGGATGGCATAGCTGCAACGCTTAACCTGTTGAACGGGATAGCTGTTTCTGGGAGTGTGGGTACTGTTATTACATACGATAACCTATCCCGACCTACTGCAGCAGCTCCCGATAATGTTTCCGATGCTGCCTTGCGCGACAGGTTACAGGTTATTGTGTTAGACCCTATCCCGGCGACTCAAAACATTCTTCCGGGTGCAGGGGAAACTGCCACTTCGGCATCAAATCCGTTGCAGTATTCAACGCACAGGTATGTGGTTACTATGGGCGATAAGGCGAATAACTATACCAATACCGGAACGGGCTGGTATATTGAAGAAGCCGACGGAGATCCTGTGGCTAATAATGCTGCAAATTATGTGTTGGATCATTATGGGAGTTCGCCAACAAACGACACCATATCAATACGGTATAACATGGCTCCCGGAGAATATGTTATTTATTTTGCCGAGGTAGGCGATAACGGCTGTTCAACCATTCGTTCGTTCCCAATAAGCCTTGGCGATCCTTTCGATGCCGATATCCTTACTGTTGCCGATCAGTGTTCCGGTGCCAACGGGGTTATTTTTCAGAACCTGCAAGATTCAACAACCACGATAGAGTATACGGTAGCTTTAGATATGACTTATACTATGGACTGGGAGTTTGGTATTGACGTTACAAGTAGTACTCCCGGATTTTCTAATCCCGATTTGGATGTAAGCAGTATTTCGATATTGGGTACATATGCAGTATATACTTCGGCTACAACCACCTCGGGTACTGTGGCCGTAACCAACAGTACAGGTACTGTTAATAGCGTAACGGTTAGGGTTGTATATCATGGGTTGTATGAAAATGCACATACAATAACCCTTACCTTGCCCGATGGAACGATACATGGTTCATTTGGTGAAACCGATAGAGACGATGGAACAACTCTTGACGGTGGGGGTACAGAAGGTGATATTAATCAGGCTCGACATATAATACATGCTATGCCACAGGCAGGCACCCTGGCGGGGATTGATTAAATGTGCGAGAAAAATAGTAAGTGAATAGCTAAGAATAAAAAAAGAGAAAGAAAATAAAAAAGTAACAATGACGGCGGACCACAACCATATCGATTATCAGCAATTAATTTCCGTAATTGGTGAGAAGATGGCAAAGGCACAAAAGAGTATTTTGGCAGCCGTAAACACACAAATGCTTATTACTTACTGGGAAATAGGCATGTATATTGTTGATTTTGAGCAAGGAGGAAAGGATAAGGCCAGTTACGGGAAAGCGCTGTTAGAAAGGTTGTCAAAAGATCTGTCGTTGAGGTATGGAAGAGGTTTTAGCCGAAGTAATTTGAATTACATGCGGCTTTTATATGTTAAATATCCAATTTGTGAGACACTGTCACACAAATTGACTTGGTCGCATTATTGTGAATTACTAAAAGTTGAGGATGATCTGGCAAGAGAATTTTATGAAAAACAGACGATAATAGAAAACTGGGGCATTAGAGAATTACGGAGACAGAAAAAAACAGGACTTTTTCACCGTCTTGCGATTGGAAAAGATAAAAAAGACATATTGGAATTGGCTCAGAGGGGACAAATTGTTGAATCAGAAGAAGATTTGCTAAAGAATCCTCATGTATTTGAATTCATGAATTTTCCCGAGAATTACCAATATACAGAAACCGACATAGAAAAGGCTGTAATCAATAATTTGCAAAGTTTTCTGCTTGAAATGGGAAAAGGGTTTGCATTTATTGGGCGTCAACAGCGTATTACGCTTAACAACCGTCATTACTTTGTCGATTTGGTATTTTACCATGTAAAATTAAAGTCTTATATATTAATTGATTTGAAAATTGGAGAGGTTGAGTACGAACATATTGGACAAATGAAATTGTACCTTGGTTACTACTCAAAAGAAATTAACGATGATTCAGACAACGATCCTATTGGGATTATTTTGTCGGAAGAAAAAGATGAAATAATGGTTGAATACGCGATGTTGAATGATACATCAAAATTGATTGTTTCAAAATATCAATTATATCTACCAGATACAAACCAATTAAAACGTAAAGTTCAAGAGATTATTGAAAAGGATTAAACATCATTTATTTGTCATTAAGTAAGGGTTATAATTAATAAATAACAAGTGTATAGGGTACAACACATAGCGAAAATCTGGCAGAGGCTTCTTCCTTCCCTTGGGGGAGGGTTAGGGTGGGGCTTGATGCTCATCCTGCTACTGGCTGGTGGACGCTATGCCAATGCCCAGAACACCTCGTCGCAACCCTATATTGGCTCAACACACTTATACGGTGTTCCTATGGGGGATTATAATAATGATGTAACCTGGGAAATTTCAAACCCAACTTACAGCGGCGGAGACACCATTGACATAACATCTATTTCATGGGCTAATCCCTCAAAAGAAGATAACATGGATCCAACACGTGACTCTGCTTATATTGAGATCACCTTTGCGAATACATTATTCCCGCTCGCAACCGGAACATGGCGCTTGTTTTATTCTGAAAGGAATGGTAACAGTTGCGTCGCCCGTCGTTATGTGGATATTAATCCGGTGGATAACTCTTTTAATCTGGTGATGAATGGAGCAGAGACCGATTGTAACTCTTACAATGACACAATTTTTGATAATAGCGACGGCATAATTGCCAATATTATTGGTAATAGCGTTGTCCCCTTTACCGTGACCATGGAAAAAGGATCAGATTTCAGATTAACTAGTTGGTCGTTTGTAGCATCTGTTTCTATTTCCGGAACAGGCTATACACTGCCGGTTATTTTGCCATCGGTTGTAACGGCTCCAGGTCATGGTTCATTAACTTTTTCTGGAACAGGAGGGAGTAGTTTTACCGGAACAGTCTCTGGTATTTCAACTTCCGATGATTTCCTAAGCGATGCCATTACTTTTAATGTGATCGTGAATGGTTCTCCGGTTAACGATTTTATTGTGACATTAACCATAAACGGCAGGGCCTATTCCGGGAATAACTATACCGCGGTGACTATTGAAAACGATGACACAGATAACATTCAACAAAAAACGATATATGGAATACCCAACACATCTGTGATTGCGGTAACCCCGTAATCCGAATTGTTCGGGTAACCGAAGCGTTCTTTAAAAAAGTGAGATTCGAATTTTATCGGATCAAAAGAAAAAAATGAAAAAAGCGAATGGGTACTTTTTAACTTAAGTACTAAGTAACACAAGTACTCAGGAACAGAATAAAATAGAGAATTAATTAAAATAAAGTTTAATGTAAAATGTTTAGTCTTATGAAAAAACAATTATTTTCTTTGATGATGGCGTTCGCCCTTGTTCTGGGCTTGAGCGTTAGTGCTTTTGCACAGTTTGGAGTGGGTACTGTTGATGATCCTGTTACCCATGTTACTGGTTCTACTCATACTTATACTGTCACTACAGATGGTGGAGGTACTTATGCTTGGACTGTACGAAGGACAGACGATTCCGATCCTACCACAGACTATACCGTTGTTGGTGCTGCTAATTTGGCTTCATTTACCTTTACATGGAACGATGTTGCTGCCGGTGATTATTATGTTCAAGTAGTTGATGAAGGCGATGGTTGTACCACAACTCGTAGATTCTATGTAAGCGTATTCACATTCGATGTATTGGTTTATGCATCAGATGATGGAGGAACAATTTTAACTGATTTCAGCGGTTGTGGTGATAATAATAGCCAGGATCCTGAATATATTTTTGATAACGATCCTACAACAGATGAGAATGCTATACGAGCTAATGCCGCAAACGGTGCTTTAGGTGCTGTTCAGGGTACCGTAGGTTCTACACGTCATATTAGCTTTGAAGTGAAATTTGATGATGATATTGATACAGACCCTGTTTATGCTTCTGTTGGCTTTAATTATACTGTAACAGCGACTTACACTGGTGGAAGTGGTGATGCTACACCTGATCTTCAGTCTTTTAATTCTTCTGCAAGTGCTACTGGTTATTCATTTATTAATGGAACTGGTCCAATATTTACAGTTCCAATTATATGGGATGATCGTTGGGGTAGTGCAAATGACATTACATTTAATGTGGCAGCAGAGGATTTCACCTTATATCGTTTAGAAGGAGGGTCAAGTGCTTCTGGTCAGGTAATTTTGGGTGAAGAAAGACCCGAGAAAGAGGGTGCTCAGGGTGACAGAATTAACCCCGATGGACAAGATGCAAATACTTCAGAGGATGTTACTATAGAAGCAGCACCTGCTACTTCAGTAATATCAGCCGACTAATTTATTCTGAAGAAGATTTTTATCTTGAAGCATTCATAAGGCTACAAAATATTTCAGGAGCCCCGCAAGGGGCGGGGCTCCTTTTCCTTTCAAAAGGAACTTTGTAGCAATGTTCTTTGAAAAAATTAGTTTTATTGAATTAGCAATTGCTGGTGGATTCATGAATAGCCTACAGTTTCATGAATAGCCTACAGTTTCATGAATAGCCTACAGTTTCATGAATAGCCTACACATTTATGAATAGCCTACACATTTATGAATAGCCTACACATTTATGAATAGCCTACACATTTATGAATAGCCTACACCTTCAGGTGTAGGATTGAGATTGGATTAATGATTGAAAATTGGCTTTAGCCACACACAATTGCTAGTAAAGAGGGAGAAAATATTCAGCGTATCCCGGTCGGGCACAGTGCCTTGGCTAATAGTGAATGGAACTATGAATTTTGCTATGGCTTGTAGAATAAATGTACAAGCAAGTTCGCGCTTAGCGCAAATAATAAATAGTCAATCACATGTAAGGCTTAGGCAATGAAGAAGAATCGGGATAGAATCACAATGGAAGAGAACTATTCGATGGGGGAACGAATAGGGATACGCTGTTTTTTTTCTGACATGCCAAATTGGGCTAAAGCCCGGTGAGGGTTGCAATAATTTATCAATCATCCAGCTAAAGCTGGATGCAATTCATGGATGCAATTCATGGATGTTATTGATGAATGTTATTGATGAATGTTATTGATGAATGTAATTTATGAATGGCCTACACCTTCATGAATGGCCTATACATTTATGAATAGCCTATACATTTATGAATAGCCTACACCTTCATGAATAGCCTATACATTTATGAATAGCCTATACATTTATGAATAGCCTATACATTTATGAATAGCCTACACCTTCATGAATAGCCTACACCTTCATGAATAGCCTACACCTTCAGGTGTAGGATTGGGATATGAGAATGATTATAAGAATGATTGGCTTTAGCCAATATTAGAAATTGTAACAATGGCATACATTAAGGTATATATCCATTTTGTATGGAGTACAAAAGACCGGAAACCTTTTCTTTATTCACAAGAGATAAGGAAAAAGGTCTGGAAACATATTCGGGAAAATGCCTCAAGAAAAGGTATATTCATTGATTTTATAAATGGGTATGCTGAGCATTGCCACTGTTTGGTTTCGTTGGGTTACGATCAAACTATTGAAAAGGTTATGCAGTTGATTAAAGGAGAATCATCTTTTTGGATTAACAAGCAGCAACTTATTTCAGACAAGTTTGAATGGCAGGATGAATATTTTGCCGCGTCTGTTTCTGAATCGAAGATTGATGTAGTGAGAAACTATATTAAGAATCAGGAGGAACACCATCATATTCAATTGTTTCAGGAGGAATATGAGGAATTGATAGTAAAATTTGGGTTTCAGCGATTCCCGGATGGAAGAATTGGGCTAAAGCCCGGCGAGGATTACAATAATTTGTTGTCATCCGAGTCATGAATGGCCCACACATTTATGAATTGCACATTTATGAATTGCCTACATCTTCATGAATTGCCTACACCTTCATGAATTGCCTACACCTTCAGGTGTAGGATTAGGATTGGGATTGAAAATTGGCTTTAGCCAAGAATTATTTAGAATTAAAATTACATAATATGAAAAATTATTCGGACTATTTTTCATGCTTCAAAGGGTTCGCTTCAAAGGTAAGCAACCGCGTAGCAACAACTGCCTTGTTCATGGTGGCAGCAATTACCATGGGCTTTGCTCAAGAGTATGATGTTTCATTTATCGAGGGGTCAGTGCATAGTTTTAATGTAGAATACCATGAAGGGAATTCGTTTGTATGGGCAATGCACACGGCTACTTTTGCCGAAATGGATCCGTTGGCTTATACTTTTATAGAAGGCCAGTTTGAAACAAATGTAACAGTTAAATTTAACGATATGGGCAGAGGAGTTCGCGAGTTAGTTTACCTTGCTGTAACCGAATCGCGTCCCGAAGGTTGTTCTACTACTAGGGCGCTGCGTATTATGCTCGAACCCAACAATATGTATTTCGAGTTTGCCGAAGAAATCTCGACAGATTGTTTCAATCCTGCCGATCCTAACTATCAGGCATCGGTCAACATTGGCTTAGACTTCAACGACAAGATTTCGGGAACTCCCATCCCTGAGGAATATTTCCCGTTGCAGGTTAGCTACCAAATCAGGAACCTCACAGCAGGTACCGGTTTTGTAGATGGCAACGGCGGAAACCCACTCGTGGTGGCTTACAATGCCGATAACAACTATTCGTTGCTGATTACCGAAGCCGTAGGGCAACGCGACCAGTCAACCGATTACGAATTGGTGATTACCACCGTAACCGACAAATATCAAACGGTGATTACACCCAACCCGGGCGACAACCGTACCCAACGCCGCATCATTATCCACCTCCCGCAATCGGGTACCATGGATATGGCCTTGGCCTATTTGTCCGACATAGAGTACCAGGGCTCACGGTAAACGTGGTTTCCTGTACTGTTGGTGCACAGGCAGCTCAATTGTGCTGCACTGAAAGGGCATAGTGTAACTATACCCGTGCATAACAAGCGTTCTTATAAAAGCATCAGCGATGCTTACACTGGATTTTTATTGATGTTATGATAGCTCTTTGCTTATCGCGCTCATTTGAGTCCGAACAAATGATAACGTACAGCAAAAGCCTGACATGTAAGATAAAACAATGTTAACGCGAGCACACTGGCAACGCCTTTTTGGCAACGCCTGTGTTCTGCATAGCCTGTGGGGCAGGCCATGCAACAACATCTTGTGCAAACGAATTAAAGGAAAGGGAAAAGAATATGGTGAATTGGTTAAAAGAAGTGCTTCAGCGCTTGAGACGCATTATGTCGGTTCTGCCGGGCGAAAATTATTACCGGGTATTTCCAAGGATGCTTTCAGTTGAAGACAACGCCAAAAGGAAAAGAACAGAAACTTGGCGCGGTATTTCCGAAAAAGGGGAATAGCAAGCCGATAGTGAATTACTATAACTAACAATACGCTGAGAAACGGGGCAGTACCGCCATCAGCAAAAAGAATAGACACGATACAAAAGGCACAGCGATGCAAAAGGCAGGCGGCGCAATACCGTAGCCCGATGCAGGCAAAGGCATAAAACGATGATTAAACGCGCATATATATTGATAGCACTTATAATCGCGATGGTTATAAACGCCGCGGGACAAACCATTCCCGACGGGTATAACCCCTTTGTGCCTGCAAATCTCAACGACCCCATGAAGCTGCAACTGGCTCAAGTGGTCGAGAGTTCCTTCCATCGCTACCGTATCGAGGGCGACACTAGTTACACCGATCCGTCGACCTTTGTTTGGTATGTCGAAAATGGCGAGTTCGGCACCTATGACACCATTATCGATGTGTGGACTCCTCTACCTTCTGGTCCTTTTGGGCTAGGCGACACCATTTCGCTTACTGCCATACAGATTGACGGGGTGAATAATTGCTCCGAAATATGGGTACGCTGGGACTTCGACTCCGGAGGCAAAACCGGCTACGTGGCAGCGTATGAGAAGAGCATGCTTGGTTGTATCGAAGAAAACGAGATTACCGGGTACAAGCACGAGATTGTCGATGCTCCCGAAGTTTGGTTTACCCTTAACGGCATGGAGGTGTGTTCCAACGACTCTGTGCTGGTGAGCGTCACCATGAATGACGTGAACAGTTACTCGTATCCTTACCGCGTATCGTTGCGTTTTCCCGATAATGACGGCATTATGCGCGATTCGGTGCTGGTGCTCAACGATGGCGACTTAAGCGCGTTTATGACTTACAACATTTGGCTTCCTTCGGTGAGGGACATTAATGTGGCCGTAGATGAAGACTATTTAATTAATATTATTGGGCTGCGCGACCGTTACGGTTCGGTGGGTTTTGTGGCTCCTCATGGTGCCTCGGCCAATCAATATTCGTACATCGAGTTGATTGTTAACCACCTGCCACAGACCGAATACATGGCCATGGACGGCAAACCCGCTGTGATGCCATTGCCCGGACTCATGCCTGTGGTACTTCCCGACCCGGGGTGGGCGCTCGACAGCGTAGTGAATGGCTCGGTACATCGATATACGGTTCGGGGTGACCGATATTACGCTTCTCCATCTGATTTTGTTTGGACGGTTTATGGTGGAACCCTTTATCTCGACGAGGCAGCGACGCAGCTGGCCGGAGACGGAACTACTGTTACCCTCGACGGAACTGCAGGCAACGTTACCGAACTCTATGTTGCCTGGGATAAATTTACCACTGCCCGCGATACCGGTTACGTGTACGTTTATGAAATATCGGCCGATGGTTGTCAGAATGCCGACGATTACCCGGCCAAGTACAGAGGTATGCGCATTAAAGTGTCGGCTCCGCCCGATGTGCGCTTCCTGCTCGAGGAATCTATTGTTTGTTCGTATAACGACAGCGTGCGTGTAGTGGCAGAAATTGAAGGAATGCCGCCCTACGACTTGTATTACAGCATTAACGGCACGCCACATCATTGGTACATTACCGCAGCCGACTTGTCGGATCTCGACGGTGATGGCGAAGCCGATAACTTCTCTTTCTTCCATAGCGGTTTTACATCAATCATCACCGATGTAACGTATAATTATGAAATCGATTCTGTTTCGAGTGGCGGCGTAGCCGGTCATGTGATCGATTTCTCGTCACACTTGGTATATGCCCGCGCATTGCCTCCTGCTCCTGAAATTGATTCAACCTATTGGAGACAAATTACTGTAGGCCATGAATATATTTATGAACTCTATTATCCGGGCCTCGATCCGCAACAATGGTTCTGGGAAATTCGTGACGAAGCCACTAACCTGGCTCTCGATCATAGCAGTACAAGCAACTCCGATTTCCCGGTAATACTTAACAGTGCTCCGGGCTTCTACGACATCAGTGTGCATTATATCGATCAGTTTGGGTGTGTGAGCCCAAGCGATCAGGTACGGGTTGAATTGTTCGACATTCCTACCATTCAATTTGTCGATAACGATACCATAATCAACTGTTCGGCCACCACCTTGGTTCCCGACGAAATATTCCAGCTTGAGGTTCGCTATAGTGGAGCCCTTTCGTATGGCTACACTTACGAAATATATGATTATAACAACACGGTAGTTGGCGGAGGAGAAATAAACGACGAAACCAATTGGACCACAACGATTACTATTGAGAACAACTTTATCAACGACGCTCTGCCCGAAGAAATACGCCCATGGAGGGTAGTGATCAAGTCGGCTCATACCGTTGACAGCCGGGTGAACGTGAATATTCTTGACAGCGATATCGCGGGAGGCCGCGACGAAAAGGTTATCCTTATCTATCCTAAGCCATTGGTGCAGGACGATATCGACTTTGCCAACTAAACATTCGGGTCTATCCGGGTATTTTACCGGGTTGGGGCAATGTTTTTTTTGAAATGATGATTTGATTTAGTACAATTATAACCCCGTAGCGTTGAAAAACATCGAGCGGGATAAATTAGAAGAAAGAAAAACTGGTGAAACAGTACGTACAACATAGTATTTTGACCTTGGTCCTCGTTTTGGCGACGCTGCTTAGTGTTGCCCAAAGTGGAGAGAATGTGCGCTATGTAGAGTGTGGTTCGCGTCATGCCCTTTCAGTACCTGCCAACGACGATTATTCGTTCCGATGGTCGATGACTTGGGGAAATGCCAACCGCCCGGTTATTATTTCCGATACGACCAATGTTACCCGCGACATTCGCTTCGACCAGTGCAACACACATTACGATGTTACCGTTTACCCGGTATTGCACGAAGTAGGTTGCCTTGGCGAGCCGGTATATATGATTATTAATACCGTTGAAAACCTCTCGTTGCATGCTTTCGATGATGTATTTTTCACCAATGTAAATGTGCCGGTCGATTGCGACGTGACCCGTAACGATTTCGACGAACAGGGCTACCCGCTTATCTATATCGGTCAGCCGGTGTCGGAACCTAAGCACGGAACAGTCACCATGAACAGCAATGGCGTGTACACATACACCCCGAACACTGGTTTCGTGGGCATCGACACCTTCATGTACGAAGTGAGGAATGATCCGCCTTCGGGAAACCCAATGTACGACAATGCAATGGCTATAGTTGTGGTGGAAGACAAAAATACCGTGGCTAATCTCTATATCGAAAAAACCGGGCCGGAGAAAGCACTCTTTGGGGGACGCATAGAATACGAAATACTTATACGGAACAATGGTCCTGACACCGCCAGGAACGTAGTGTTGCGCGACTCTATTCCTTTTGGCTTGCTTAATCCTACCTATCTGTATAAGGGTCAACCCGAAATGCCTTGGCCAGGCTCCCTGGCTATTGGCGATATGAAGGTCAACGATACGGTTTTTGTTTCGTTGATAGCAACGGTAAGCCCCAATTCCCCGAAGGGAATCTGGAACCAGGCCATTACTTGGTCTGAGGTTGACGATCCCGACATTCAAGATAACGATTCAATATGGTATACCGAGATTGTTCCGTTGTTTGTTACCTTGCCCGGTCAGTTAATGGCTCCCGCTTGTAGGCCGATTATCCTTCCCAATGTTAGCGATGGGAACAGCCCGATTATAAGATATTTGTGGACTATGGCCGATGGGACTCCAGCCATTGGGCTTGACAACGATACCATTGCCACACCTACATTTACCCCCGATGAAACAACCGCAGGCAACAGTTGGAGTTATGTGTTACAGGTAACCGACAGCCTTGGAAACGTGGCCAGTGATACCTTAACCCTTATCGTGGCCGAATTGCCTGTAGCCCTGATAGAAGGGGGCGATACCCTGTTTCGTGACCGCGATGAACAGTTACTTATTGACGGGCGAAACAGTATTGGCGATGGCTTAGGGTTCCGTTGGAGCAGCCAGGGAGGAAATATACTAACATCGCCTACCGACAGCACAGTTACTGTTGATAATCAAGGTTTATATGCATTGAGGGTTGTCGATAGTCAGGGTTGCGAAGATACCGATTCGGTTTGGGTACTGTTGAGGTCGCACCCGCCGGTTGCCTTGCCCGATGATGTGTACATAGTGGCCGGTACCAATAAAGTATTGCCCAATAACGGGAGCGACTATATTGCACTAAACAACAATGCCCCGTCACAACGCGCCTATCTGGAATCGATTGACGACACTGTTTTCAATGTGCTGGAGAACGATTACGATCTGAACGGGTTCACATTATATATGTCTCAAATTCAGACCATGCCGCTGCATAGCACGGTATTGGCCAATGATACTGCAGGGAATGTGACCATCATGCCCGATCCCGATTACAGGGGCGTCGACAGCTTGGAGTACCTTGTTTGCAATACCGGTATACCCGAACAATGCGCTACCGCTTGGCTTCATATTCACGCCTTGCGCCCACCGAAAAATGCCGATGTAACCATTGCCAAATCGGGCGATCGCATAGCTTTCTGGGGAGATAGTATCCATTACTACCTTTCAATATTCTCTTACGGGCCCGATACCGCTCAGGTGATCAGTGTTGATGATGTGCTGGATGCCAATTATTTGTCGCAGCCGCGTTACCGTACCTCGTCAGACGACGGGCTTACCTGGGGGCCATGGGCCAATTGGCGCAACACCATAGATATTACTGACCCGCTCAGGCCTATGGTTGATGAGTACCGGGTGCAGATCACGGCTTACGTAGAGCCCGATGCCCGTGAAGAAGGAGCAGTGGTATACAACAAAGCGTATATTTCGCCGGCCGTAAACTTCATCGAAAACAATTACGAAAACGATACATCAATCTTTATGACCCTGCTTCGTGAGTCAGTAATTGCCCGTGCAGGAAATGATCGCATTTTGGGAACTTGTCAGGGTGATATTACGCTTGATGGCACCCGAAGCAGTGGTGAAAATTTATTGTACAGTTGGACTCCAACCCGTTATTTCGACGATCCCGAGAGCCCGACACCAACGTTTATCCCGCGCGAAACCGGAATCATTGAATTGGTGCTTACCGTAACCGATACCGTAACCTATAACGGCGACCTTATTATATTGACCGATGCAGATACCTTGTTGGTAAATGTGTTGCCTCCACCTGTTGCCAATGCCGGGGCCGATAGACCATACCGCGTGGGAGAACCGGTTGCATTGGACGGTTCAAAAAGTTTGGGGCAAATTACCTCTTACCGGTGGACTAACAGCGATGGTGAATTGGTTTCTTCTGCCTCGTTTGCCGTAGTCGATACAACAGGGTATTTCTACCTCACCGTAACTGACAGGGCCGGCTGTTCCGACTTGGACAGTGTGCTGGTATACCCGTTTTACTACGAACCCTTTGCTATACCCGATTACTACAGCATAACCATGAACCAGAAGATCGTTTCCGACGATGCAAGCTTGTTCCGTGGGGTATTGTATAACGATTACGATCCCAATGGTATGTTCGGGCTTACAGCAAAGACTGTAACCAACAGGCTTACTAAAGAAGGCGGCCGCGTTACCATTAAGGCCGATGGACAGTTTGAATATACACCGCCAACAAATAAAACGTCTATTGTTGATGTGTTTACCTATGAAGTATGCAACGGTACCCCTGACGGGTGTGCCCGGGGATATGTACAGATAACCATCGACAATAAGAGCAAGGTCGCTAACTTGTCTATAAATAAATCGCCTGTTGAAAAAGAGGCGTTGATTGGGAAAACTCGTGTACTATTCACGTTGGAAGTAACAAACAATGGTCCCGACGATGTGACGAATGCCGTGGTCACCGACTCTCTTTCGCCGTATATAAGAAACTGGAGATATTCCTTCTCACAGTCGGGTAGCTACTCGAACTGGACTGGCGCAATAACAAATTTACGACTAGATGCCGGGCAAAGCCGGACCATATACCTCGAAGGAATTTTGACCGATGATGCTCCGGGGCGTGTATTCAATGCCGCCACGATAACTTCACCTAATTTCGATCCTTCGTTCAATTGGGACAGCATTGATATTCGCAATGTGGACACTGCTTCTGTGAGGGCAAATGCCGGGCTTTTGGCACGTGCTGAATTGGTTGAACGAAATGCAAATGATAGTGATTGGGAAGATGATACCATTGGCTTGTGCGACAATGACTCATACTTGCGAGGCGACAGAAGTGAAAGCAGCGATGGGGTAATCGACCGCTTCGTGTGGGGGCCTGCAAATCTGCTTGAGTCGCCCGATCAGGCGAATACAGGTTTTGTTTTTAGCGAAGATTTCATGGGCGATACCACGATTGTTTTCGAACTTATTGTCTTAAAAGGAGAAAGGCCCAGCGTTGCCCGTGTGCCAGTAACTATTTCGCCCCGTGTTGATGCCAATGCTGGTCCCGACCGAAAGAAAAACGAGGGCGAACCAATCATCCTCGATGCTTCGGCAAGCCGGGGTGCCGGGCTTAGTGTTGAGTGGTGGGATGGTGACCGTAACTATACTTCGGCCCGACAGATTACCACATTTGACAACGGAAACCAGTTGCGGCCCATGATATATAACCCCGGAACTTACTATATGTATATTAGGGACAAACACGGATGTGAAGACATCGATACGGTTACTATTACCGAAAACGGTGTATTTGCCCTTAATGATATTATGGTGGTGGTTGTGAACGATACAGTAACCGGGAATGTAGCCACCAATGACTATGACCCTAACCCCGGCGACTCGATTTTCTATGTTGCCAACCCGCTTGTTGGTCCTATGCATGGAATATTGCTCGATAATTCCGGTCGTAAAATATCGGCAAAAGGGGAATATACCTATGTGCCAACGCCTGGTTTTACTGGTGACGATTATTTCTACTACCGCATATACGACAGCAACGATCCTAGTCTTAGTGATACCGGAAAAGTAATCATCAGGGTTATCGATGTAGTAAGGCCAAACAGTCAGCCTGTGGCCAATGCCGATATTTATTTTGTAAACAAAAACAGTTCGTTGGAGTTGAATGTGCTCAGTAACGACTACGATTTCGAAGGGGGTATAGTTACCCTGCTTCCCACCTCGGTATCGTTACCTAAACGGGGAACAGTAAGTTCTGTTTCCGACAGTTCATTCAGCTACGTACCTAACATCGATGCGGTTGGTGCCGATTCATTCATGTACCGTATTCGCGATAATGGTAATCCAATGGCTTACGATACGGCCATGGTCTCTGTTTTCATTCATAAGGTACCTGGGGAGAACCATAAGCCGGTAGCCGTTGATGATGCCTATTATGTGGTAGAAAAATCGATCACAGGTGACCTTATGCTTAACGATTATGATCCCGATGGAAACGACTTAACCCTCGATATCAGGCAATATGTATATGCCACAAAATACGGGGTAATTGAATTTGTTGATCAATATAGCGGAAGGTTCACCTATACTCCAAGTCCTGGTTTCGAAGGGACCGACCAATTTGTATATACGATAAAAGAAACAGGAACCATTCAAAAGTATTCATCTAAAGCCACAGTATACTTTACCTGTTTGAGCGAAAGCCGCTATTCGACCGACGTATCTATTGTAAAGACAGGTCCGGTAGAAATACTTTCGGGATCAACCATTGAATATGCATTGAAAGTGAAAGTTGAAGGGCCAACACTAGCTAACGATGTGGTCTTTTCAGATACACTTTCCACCGCACATATTGCTTCAACATCAAATTATTCGCTCGATAACGGGATTACTTGGAATACTTGGACAGGTTCGGTTACCATACCTCAAATGCTTCTTTATGAAGAGCAAACCATTCTTGTTCGCTCAACATTAGTCGATACCCTTTCGGGAGTATTACCCAACATTGCCAAGGTAAGCCACGGCATGACCGAAATTAAACCGGTAAATAACACTTCACGCTGGGAAACACAAGTGTACCAACGCGTGTTGGCAAATGCTGGCCTTGATGCTGTGATGGGAGCTTGCGTAGAGGAATACCAGCTCGATGGTTCGGGAAGTATAGGAACCGGTACACTAAAATATAGTTGGACGCCAGCACAACTGCTCCAAGGGGCAAATACTGTCGATCCTACATGGACCGTTGAAGCCGGAACTGTTCAGCAATTTATTCTTACTGTTAGCAGTACCTACAAAGATTTTAGCAGCACCGATACCGACACCGTTTTGATACGTGTGGCTGTTAGCCCTGTAGCTGATGCTGGCGATGAGTTCTGGGATGTGGTAGTTCCCGAAATTACCCTCGACGGGAGTAAGAGTTATGGCGATGGGCCTATAACTTACCAATGGTGGACAACCGACCGGAAAGGGAATGTGGTAAACCTTGATACAACAGTGATGCTCACTGTCGACCATAGTGGAAAATATTATCTTACTGTAACCGACACCTTCAATTGTTCGGCCACCGATTTTACCTATGTAGGGTATCAGGTTGAACCATTTATTGCCGTTGACGATACGGTTAGTACCCCTCAAGACGATAAAGTAAGCATCCATGTAATTGATAACGACATTGTAGATAAAGAAGACGAAATAGATCTTTCAACGATGGTTGTTAGTCGTGACCCATCGAATGGTACAGTAGTTTGGAATTCATTGGATTCAACATTTGTATATACCCCAGACCCGTATTTTGTAGGAGTCGACACCTTTTATTATATTGTCACCACGATAAATTCTTATTCCGATGAGGCAATGGTGATTATCAATGTGCTTGAGCGGCCGGCATTCGTGCCTGAAGGGTTCTCGCCAAATGGTGACGGAATAAACGACGTGCTACGAATCAGGAATATAGAAAAATACCCGAATAATAAGTTCGTGATCTTCAACCGTTGGGGGAATATTGTATATAAATCAGATCGATATTCAAACGACAACCCTTGGGATGGGGTGGCGAACAAAGGGGTTCGCATTGGTTCGGGCAGAGTGCCTTCGGGTGTGTATCTCTATGTGCTTGACTTAGGCGATGACCGGATAAAAGAACGGGTGTTGAAGGGTAATATTTATGTAGCATCAGGAAAGTAACAGAGCAACGTGAAGAGGATTAGATACATAGTGCTAATGGTTATTTTGGTGAGCAGCTTTGGAGGTTTTGCTCAGCAAGACCCTATGTTCACTCAATATATGAACCAGATTCTATCGATGAATCCTGCGTATGCCGGTTCGAAAGGGGTGACTAGTGCCACGTTGTTAGTTCGCGAACAATGGGTTGGCTGGGATGGCTACCCCAAAACGCAAACCTTATTCGTGCATTCGCCGCTGAATACTGAAATGGGAGTTGGTGGTTCCGTGATGAGCGATAAGTATGGTCCATTGACCAATATAGCTATTTTGGGAGATTATTCGTATACCATAACTTATCCAAGAGAAAAATATCTGTCGTTCGGACTAAAAGCCGGGTTCAGCTTTTTCGATGCCGCGCTTTCCACGCTTGATTTAGGTGGCTTTCAAGAGGAATATGACCCCGCTTTTGAAGATGTAAATTACAAGTTCTTGCCCAAAGCAGGGGTTGGTGTGTATTATTCAACACCTAATTTCTATGCAGGCTTCTCGGTGCCCAATTTGATTACAAACCGTACCACCAAGCTTAAACTTGAAACAGGTACTGTGTCGCGTGACGAATTGCACTTATTTTTTATGGGAGGTTATGTGTTTGATATCAGTAGAATTCTTAAATTTAAGCCATATTTTATGCTAAGGGTAACTCCCGATGCACCAATTTCTACCGATTTGACCGCTCAATTTGTATTTTTCGAAAGAGTTTGGTTGGGAGGAACATATCGGATTGGCGATTCGTTTGGGTTGATGCTTCAGGCTCAGGCAACAAAACAGTTGAAAATTGGTTATGCTTATGACCTGACTACCTCAGAACTGGGGAGACATAACTCAGGAACGCATGAAATATTGATCAATTTTGACTTTAGTTTTGGTCGGGGTCGTGTAAGATCTCCGAGGTATTTTTAATTTTGTACTGGCATGTCGCAGGTATTTTGGCATTGTGAGAATGATATAAAAAAAGACTATGATAAAGATTTTTAAAATATTGTCGGGTTTACTTGTTTTACTTTTTTTGACAAGCAACAGCTATGGTCAAATTACGATAAAACTGGCCGATCAGGCGTACAACGATTTCTCTTGGAATGAAGCAATCGAGTTGTATATCTATGCCCTTGAAAGAAATCCCAAAAATACCTATGCGATCAGGAGGCTTGCTGATTGTTACCGTAACATTGGGAAAACCGAAGAAGTTGAAGTATGGCTTAAAAAGCTTATCGAAATGAACGAGCAAACCCCCGAAGACTTGTTCAATTACTCTCAGGCTTTAAAAAGTAACGGAAAATACGACGAATCAGAAGCAGCCCTGAAAGAGTATGCTACCATGCGCCCTGAAGACGGTCGTGTTAGCTTAGAACAATCGTTACTTGATTATATTGATTTTTTATTGAAGGATTCTTCACGATATGAAATTGAAACTCTTCCTTTCAATACTAAAGGGTCAGATTGGGGACCTTCATTGTATGGAAACAAATTGGTTTTTGTTTCAACCGGAGACCCTGAAGATAGCCGTGACATAAAATATAACTGGGACAACCTTCCTTTCCTCGATCTGTTTTCAGTTGACATTGATGAATACGGAAACTATTCCAAATCAGAAATTTTTGCCAAGAACTTGATGACCTCTTATCACGAAGGTCCTGCAACCTTTGATGTGAAAGCCAAACGGATGTATTTCAATAGTAACCGTAGCACTAAGGGTGGAAGCAGAAAAGACGACTATAATAACTTGCAAATATTCTATGCCGACTTGGAAAATGGGCAGTGGCAATACAAAGGTGAATTCAAATACAATGATCCGCGGTATAACATGCGCCATCCTTCAATAGATAACACCGGAAACCTGCTTTTCTTCTCGTCCGATATGGCCGGGGGTAAAGGGGGAAACGATATTTATTATTGTCGTAAAGACGAAAGTGGAGAATGGGGCCATCCTGTTAACCTTGAAGAACTTAATACCGAAGGGGAAGAAGTATTCCCATTTATTGCCTCCGACGGGGTACTTTATTACTCATCAAATGGTAGAGGGGGCATGGGTGAGCTTGATATCTATATGGCTTTACCCGATCGTGGAGTGTATAAAAGTGTTGAAAACATGGGGTATCCGGTTAATAGTCCGCGTGATGATTTTGGCCTGATTCTCGATGAAGTGGGCATGAGCGGTTACTTCTCATCAAACCGGCCGGGAGGTAAAGGTTTCGACGATATCTATAAAGTAGAAATCTTATATATTCCTGTGCAAATTAAAGGGGTAGTTCGTGACCGGATTAACTCGTTCGAAATTGCTGGTGCCCGGATCTCTCTGCTCGACGAAAACCTCGACACTGTTGCAACTGCCATTTCTAAAGAAGACGGTGAATTCTTGTTCCCGGCATACAAACAACGCAATTACAGGCTTGTAGTAACAAAACAAGATTATGTATCTGCCGAAAAGGATGTATCGACATACAACAAGCTTCCAAACGAAAAAATCGAGGTTGAGCTTTATATTGAAATGGATTTCGATAAGCTTGATCAAACCGATCAGTTAGAGCCGCTAAGTATGGAATTGGTTGATGGCAGCGAATTACAGATCATTCAGATTGAGCATATCAACTATGCCTACAATAGTGATAAGATTACTCCCGATGCTGCATTTATCCTCGATAAAGTGGTGGAAATGGTAAACCAGTTCAACGATTTAGAAATTCGTGTTGAATCACATACCGATTCTAAAGGGGGAGATGAGTACAACCTTAAACTTTCGAAACTGAGGGCTAGTTCTGCTTATAAATATCTTGTAAGTAAAGGAATAGAGCCAACGAAGATTGAGTACTCGGGTTTTGGCGAAACACAGTTGCTGAACCATTGCGACGATGAAGTCGACTGTACCGAAGAAGAACACGCAATTAACCGCCGTTCAATGATAAAAATTGTACGCCGGGGAAAATACAAGACATCAAGAACGTCACGAAGTATGTTCTACTTCTAAAACATAAAAAGAAGGCCGTAAGCAATTACGGTCTTTTTTATGCGAATTCATTCTCTGTCTTCAACAAATGTGTAATAACAGCACTCAATATCGGGCGTTTATCCAATATAGAACTTGTTCGCAGAAGAGTTGTAGATTATGAATTGCTTGTCAGGAATTTGTATCGGGATAGAAAAAAAAAGAGTGCATTAACACTCTTTGGTTGTCCTGGAAGGGCTCGAACCTTCACTTTCCTGATCCAGAGTCAGGCGTGTTGCCAATTACACCACAGGACAATAAGGAAAACCAGATACCACTTGAATTAGTTAACTGTTCGATAAGGAACGCTGGCTGACTAATTCGGGGTAAAAAATTTGTTGTCCTACTAAGGCTCGAACTTAGACTCTTCTGAACCAAAATCAGACGTGTTGCCAATTACACCATAGGACAATGCTTCTGTCGAAGACGGCTGCAAATTTATAAAAAAAATCAAATTGCCAATAGAAAAGCAATTATTTATTCCATAAACTTTGATCTGTAAAGATTTTTTTTCTGTTTAAGAAAATCTTTTTGCTGTTTAAGAAAAATGGATTACTTTTGACGCCACAAAACCAATCGGGTGCCTTAGCTCAGTTGGTAGAGCAACGGACTGAAAATCCGTGTGTCCCTAGTTCGATTCTTGGAGGCACCACAAAAAGGAAAGTTTTTTAAGCTTTCCTTTTTTATTTTAAGGCCATTGTATTTCAATAATATTGCACCCATGATTGAGGTTCAGAGAGCCCACTAATGGCGAATTTTCCCTCAGAAATACCACCTAAATCATTACATTTGTTTCATGATTGATCAATCAACAGTTGAGCGTATTATTGATGCTTCCGACATTGTGGAGGTGGTTCAGGAATTTGTTTCTCTTAAACGAAGAGGGGTAAATTATCTGGGTAACTGTCCTTTTCATAATGAGAAAACACCTTCGTTCACGGTTTCTCCTTCGAAACAGATCTATAAATGTTTTGGCTGTGGCAAAGGGGGCGGGCCAGTAAATTTTATCATGGAGCATGAGCATTTGAGCTACATTGAATCGCTTAAATACCTGGCAAAGAAATTCCATATAGAAATTGTTGAAGACGAAGAGACACCCGAGATGGCTGCTCAGCGCAACCAGCGGGAGAGCCTGATGATTGTATCTTCGTGGGCTGCCGAATATTTTGCCAGTTACCTCATGAACGAAAATGAGGGGCGGAATGTCGGGCTTAGCTATTTTAGGGAAAGGGGTTTTCGCGATGATACCATAAAAAAATTTCAACTTGGATACTGCCCCGATCAAAAAGATTTGTTTACGCGTATGGCCCAGAAACAGGGCTATAAGATGGAGTTTCTCGAGGCAACGGGCCTCTCAATTAAGCGCGACGACTGGGTGCGCGACCGATTTGCAGGAAGGGTAATTTTCCCTTTTCATAATTTGGCCGGGCGGGTAATTGCTTTTGGGGGCAGGGTTATGAAAACCGATCCCAATACGGCTAAGTACCTCAATTCGCCTGAGTCTGAGATTTACCATAAAAGTAAGGTCGTTTACGGGATTTATCATGCGAAAAGTGCAATAACCAAATTCGATAAATGTTATCTGGTAGAAGGTTATACCGATGTACTCTCGATGCATCAATCGGGTATTGAGAATGTGGTGGCTTCGTCGGGAACTTCGCTCACAACCGATCAGATTCGGCTTATTAAACGCTTTACTCCAAATATAACCATCATTTACGATGGAGACCAGGCTGGCATAAAAGCCTCATTGCGTGGAATTGACATGGTGCTGAGCGAGGGAATAAATGTGAAGGTAGTTCCTCTTCCTGCAGGTGAAGACCCCGATTCTTTTGCCCGCTCGATGAATGCAAGTTCACTGTTGGAATATATTGCAGCCAACGAGACTGACTTCATTCGCTTTAAAACAACACTGCTGCTGAGCGAAACCCAAAACGATCCTATTGCCCGGGCTAAGCTTATTACCGACATTGTAAAGTCGATTTCTGTAATACCCGATAACATTACCCGTTCGGTGTACATCAGGGAATGCAGTAAGATGCTCGAAGTTGATGAAAATATTCTTTATGCAGAGGTCAATAAAATAAAACACAAAGACGACGAGGCGTTTGTCGAAAATGAAAAGCGTCAGGCCGCCCGTGCGCAGATGAACCCTCAGCCTGCAGCAACACTTCCTGAAAAGAAAAAGAAGAACCCTTGCGACATAGAAGAAAAAGCATTGCTTCGCATCTTGCTTCGATTTCATAAGGAGGTGATATTTACTGTAGAGTCGGATGATGAAGGCGGTGAAGTTCCGGTTACAGTAGCCGAATATATTTTGTCAGAGTTGGAGCGCGATAACCTAACGTCTTCCGACCCGTTGGTACATCAGATTATAGGTGAATTCAGGGAGCATTATCAGGAGGATTTTTTCAATCCTGAACGTCATTTTGTGCAGCACGAAAATCCTGAAATTTGCAACCTCGTGAGTGGTCTGTTGGTCGATAAGTATATTGAAAGTGTTATTTGGAAACGAAAAGGCTCTTATGTCGAAGACGAACATGAAATATTGTACTTGTTGGTGCCTCGCTTGGTTGAGGAGTACAAATTGCGCCATGTGAAGATTATGATCGCTGGTATGATGAAGCAGATTGGCGAACTGCAGAGTTCTGATGATCTGGAACGGATTATGGAGCTACAAACCATTATTCAAAACTTGAAGAAGGTAGAGAAAGAGTTGACAAAGAAACTGGGAAAGCGTGCAATAACCATATAAATCAAATGTATGAGAACTGTTTCTATTCAAGATAAAGCGGCCATCGAGTCGGTTATACGTTCATGTCGGACTTGTTTTCTGGGCTTGAGCGACGAAAATAATCAACCCTATGTTGTGCCTATGAATTTTGGGTATTCCGATGGGTTTATCTATCTCCACTCAGCCAAAGAAGGCCGGAAATGGCAAGTTATGAATTCAAACCCTAAAGCTTGTGTTACATTCTGTCTGGGCGATGAGTTGGCCTGGCAAGATGAACATATTGCCTGCAGCTGGCGGGTTAAATCGAAAACAGTAATTGCCGAGGGAACCCTCGAGTTTGTTGATGATTTTGAGGAAAAGAAGAATATCCTGAAAATATTTATGGCACAATATAGCGATCGTGAGTTTGAGTTTGGAGCTCCTGCCGTGCGAAATGTAGGGGTAATTCGAATGAAAATTGATGTATTGTCGGCAAAAGAATTTGGGGCGAAAGCAATAACCCCATGGAATTCATAAGTGTTTGAATGATGAAAAAAGTGTTGGTTACCGGAGCCACCGGAATGTTAGGGTCCCGATTAGTATTCGATTTATTTAGCCTCGGGGTAAAAGTGAGGGCTATTTATCGGAGTCAAGCGCGTATCGATATATTTCGACGGTATATTAAACTGTATGGAGGTGATCCTGAGCGTGTAGTCGAATGGGTGGAATGGTGCGAAGCCGACTTGCTTAATTTTCATGAAATGAAAGATGCCCTCGAAGGGGTTGAGATGGTTTACCATTGTGCCGCCATGGTTTCATTTTATCTGCCCGACAGAAGTGAAATGCTCCGGATCAACGTAAATGGAACAGGAAACCTTGTAAATGCCTGCCTCGAAACCGGGGTTAAAAGGATCTGTCATGTTAGCTCGATTGCTGCACTTGGAAAAGCCGAGGGCGATGGTCCAATTGATGAAACGGCCACATGGATTCCCGAAGAAAAACATTCGGGTTACAGCATCGCAAAATTTCACTCCGAGATGGAAATATGGCGTGGGGTAGAAGAGGGCTTGAAGGCTATAATTGTGAACCCTTCGGTAATTATTGGTCCTGGCGATTGGAAAAACGGAAGTTCAGCATTTTATGGTCAGTTGGCGCGGGGATTGCGCTTTTATTCAAGTGGGGCTACCGGCTTTGTCGACGTGCGAGATGTTTCGGCGGCTATGCTTTTGCTAACTCATGATGAAAACTTTTTGCAGGCCTGCGGAAATCGGTTTTTGCTGAATGCCGCAAACTTATCGTATCGCGAATTCTTCACCAAAATCGCCCTTTCGATAAATGCTAAAGTGCCCACGTTGCCTGTAACCAATGTAATGCTTTCGTTGGCTTGGCGCCTGGCTTTTCTGGCAGGAAAAGTAACAGGGAATAAGCCGCAAATTACTCAGGAGACTGCTTTAAGTGCATCGAAAAAAGCTACATATAATGGCTCAAGAATTTGTCGTGAGTACGGATTCACGTATCGGCCTATTGACGAGTCAATCATTGAAATTGGAAAGATATATCTTACTGATACTACCCGGTGAGGATTGTCCGGTGATAAAATATTTCTTGATAAGTTTTCTTTAGTAACAATCCAATATAATTTTAATGATAAAGAAAAAGGTTGCCTGCCAATTTGAACAGACAACCTTTTAGGTAATTATCGTGGATATGATGTTACATCATTCCGGGCATACCGCCACCCATTCCGCCTGCTGGCATAGCTGGGGTGTCTTCCTTTTCATCAACCAAAACACATTCGGTCGTTAAGAACATACCGGCAATAGATGCTGCATTTTCGAGGGCAACGCGGGTAACTTTAGCCGGGTCGATAACGCCGGTTTCAAAAAGGTTTTCATACTGATCGGTACGGGCATTGTAGCCAAAATCAGCATTACCTTCTCTTACTTTTTGAACAACAACAGCGCCTTCTTTGCCCGAGTTGGTAACAATTTGGCGAAGTGGTTCTTCTATAGCGCGTTTTACAATTTCGATACCAGTGGTTTCGTCTTCGTTATCACCAGCGAGCCCTTCAAGTGATGCAATAGCCCTAAGGTAGGCAACGCCACCACCAGGAACAATTCCTTCTTCTACAGCAGCACGGGTTGCGCTCAATGCATCGTCAACGCGGTCTTTCTTCTCTTTCATTTCAACTTCAGAAGCAGCTCCAACGTAAAGAACGGCAACACCACCAGCCAATTTGGCCAGGCGTTCCTGTAGTTTTTCCTTGTCGTAGTCTGAAGTGGTTACTTCAATCTGTTTTTTGATCTGGGCAACACGTGCGGCAATATTGCTTTGTTCGCCTGCTCCGTTTACAATTGTTGTATTTTCTTTGTCAACAGTAACTTTTTCGGCGCGGCCTAACATGTCGAGGGTTGCTTGTTCCAGTTTCATACCTTTTTCTTCAGTAATGACGGTTCCTCCAGTGAGGATAGCGATATCTTCGAGCATTTCTTTACGACGATCGCCAAAGCCAGGAGCTTTAACAGCGGCCACTTTTAACGAACCACGTAAGCGGTTTACAACTAAAGTTGCCAATGCTTCGCCATCAACATCTTCGGCAATGATCAGCAATGGACGACCAGTTTGTGCACTTGCTTCCAAAATTGGAAGAAGGTCTTTCATGGTCGAGATTTTCTTATCGTGGATTAAAATATAAGGATGGTCGAGTTCTGCGGCCATTTTTTCGGTATTGGTTACAAAGTAAGCCGAAATGTATCCGCGATCGAACTGCATACCTTCAACTACGTCTACATAGGTGTCGGTGCTCTTCGATTCTTCAACTGTGATAACGCCTTCTTTGTTCACTTTTTCCATAGCTTCGGCAATCAGTTTTCCAATGGTTTCGTCGCCATTGGCTGAAATACGGGCTACCTGTTCAATTTTGTTGTAGTTGTCGCCAACGTTTTGCGATTGCGATTTAATGTTTTCTACCACTTTAATAACGGCTTTATCAATTCCGCGCTTCAGGTCCATTGGGTTAGCTCCGGCGGTAACATTTTTTAGGCCAACAGTGATGATTGACTGGGCAAGAATGGTTGCAGTGGTAGTTCCATCGCCGGCATCTTCTCCGGTTTTCGAGGCTACTTCTTTAAGCATTTGTGCCCCCATGTTTTCGTATGGGTCTTTAAGGTCGATTTCTTTGGCAACAGTAACCCCGTCTTTGGTAATCTGAGGTGCGCCAAATTTTTTCTCGATAATTACATTTCTTCCTTTTGGGCCGAGGGTTACTTTTACTGCATCGGCTAATTTATCGACGCCTTTCTTTAATGAATCGCGTGCATCAATGTTGAATTTAATTTCTTTCGACATAATCAATTGTTTTAAAAAAGGTTAAGAAATTAAGCAATGTAGAGAACATCACTCTGAGAAAGTAAAAGATAATCAGTACCATCAATGTGTAATTCGGTGCCGGCATATTTACGATAGAATACAGTGTCGCCTGCTTTTACTTCCATCGTTTCGTCTTTCAATGCAGCTCCGGTCATTACAACTACTCCTTGCTGGGGCTTTTCTTTTGCTGAGTCGGGAATAATGATACCACTTGCCGTTTTTTCTTCTGCGGCTTTGGGTTCTACCAGGATTTTTCCTGCTAAAATTTTACCTTTTAAATCTGCCATTTTTTATGATTTTAAAGTTTAACATGCATTTTTTATTCGTGCATGAGGTTTCACAGATTTTGTGCCAATTGATTTTTCTGCCATTTTTTTACCTTATTTAATGGCGCCTCTGCCAATTCTCAGGCATATTTGTCTGTTTTTGATGTGTAAGCATTGGATAATAAGCTGTTTAGAGGCAAGAAAAGCCTGTCAGTGTGTCATACTTTGGGCTTTTTTGAAGTGTCTTGTTTTTATTAAGCATGAAAAGCTTGTGTCGCAAGTTGTTACCGGCGCGAGTATTTTTCCTTCTTTTATATAATTGGTTAAAAAGAATGTTTTAGAAAAATTATACTCTTCTTGTATGTTGTTTATGGTTCTTATTACTCTATTGACTCATCGACTTTGGGTCAAGATGCTGATCGAACCAGTTGTCGATGACCGATCTTCTGAAGCGCCATTCTTTGCCGAGTTTGGCTGCAGGTATTTTCCCGTTCTGCGCCCATGTGTATATTGTTTGAGGCTTGAGTTTTAAGTATTTTGCCACCTCTTCAATAGTCATTATTTCATCCATTATTTTTCATTCAACAGGTTAAATACCATGGTGTCGTTAAGTTGGTTCAGGCTGTCTTTAGATGGTATGCCTGTAACTGCTTCCTTATTGTCGGTATCGTTTGATGCCGACCATAGTTGCTTCACTGAATAAACAATTGCGGTATAAAAGTTCCCTTCATATTCTCTGAAAAGTTTAAAGTCTTCATTTTTATTACATAAGAATGGCCTCAAGTTCCAAGAGAGCTGTATGCCAACAAAGGCCAAGATAATAAACCAAATTTTAAAAACCGAAACGCCAATATGCGGATAAATACTTTTTCTTTCACAGGCATATTTTAGTGCATCGACCATTAGCCGCATCCCAAAAATTCCTGAGAAAATAAAGATGGCAACGTGCAACAGTTGCAGAAAATGGTAGTTCCCGCCTGTAATCTGGAAGAGTATGATTATTGGGGCAAAGGAAAATGCGATGGATGCTGTAAGTACAAATCCGCTGAGAATTATTACCAACATTTGCGATAGTGGCATTTTAGAGCCGAGAACTTGCTGGATGACAAAAAATGATGGGAAGCAAATAGCTATTGTGCTTAAAAACAAGAATGTTACTTTCAGACCGGCCACAAGCGATTGCAGAAAGCTGTGATAACTGCCCATCACAACACCGTATAGAAAAGTAAAGAGACAAATGATGGCCATTTGTTGAAGGATCAATTTTCGTGTTTCTTCTTTCGACCGTTCGTCGAAATACGACTCAGTGTTTTGAAAAACACTAAATACATTCATGAATTGGTTTTTCTTTTTCATACCGAAATAATTTGTTGTATAATCTTGGATAACCTGCCCTGTTTTAGCTGAGGCAAGTTGAATAATACATTTTCTGCATTTGAGGACAACGAATCATGTTCGTTTTTTAGCATTACATTAATCATATCGTTCTGCATTTTAGCCTTCGAACAATTAATTTGCAATAAAGCTACGAAAAAGTTTTTTAATTATTGTTTGTTATTGTTATTTATTGTTTGTTGTTGTATGAATTTGTTTTATAAATCTGATTGAGGAATATAACAGCAAAAAAAATGGCTACCTCAAAGGCAGCCATTTCACTATATATGGTAATTTGTATTACTCTGCTTTTTGTTCGGCACCCTGGCCTGCAGTTTCAATCTGGTCGGCTGATTTTGGGAAGTTGGGTGCTTGTGTTGGGTCAACTGCCGATTGGATTTGTTCGCTCATGATAGAACCTTTGGCTGATTCGTGACGAGGAATTGCAGCGCTGGCCAATATACATAGGAAAAGTAACGCACCAGCAAGGTACCAGGTTGCTTTTTCAAGAAAATCGGCTGTGCGGCGAACGCCCATAATTTGGTTGCTACCGGTAAAACCTGCTGCTAATCCACCTCCTTTTGAGTTTTGAACAAGCACTACTAACACCAATAAAAGGCAAACTATAAAGATGAGGACAATTGCTAGTGTATACATCGTTATTATTCTTTAGATATTAATTTTTTAATGTTTTCAATTTGACCGGCAAAGTAACTATTTTTTTCCGGGAATTTCAAAATTAATTTTTGATATGATTGTAAAGCTTCATTATACAAGCCCTGTTTCATGTATATTTTGGCTAATGTTTCTGTAATCAGCTCTTCTCCAACAATGCTGCTTTGGTCAGCAAGGTCGCGTTCATCATCTTTGTTCGCTTGGCGGAATCCATCTTTAGTAGTTCCCGCGGCAATAAATTTGTCGATAAGATCGGGTTTCAACGATCTTTGTTCGTTCAGAAGATCATCTTCGGGCTCGATAAGCCGAATGGCCTCTGATGTTTGAATATAAAAATCGTCGGAGAGGCTCTGTTCTTCGTCCGAAAGTTTTGCTTCTTCCATTAATTTATTGATAGACTCGTTGTCGAAGGGCAAGAATTCGAAGCCATCGTCAATTCTGGCAGGAAAGAAGAGAAAGCGATACAGCGCAGCCCTGTCGGGAATAAAAACGGCATGTTTCGATAGTTCTTCCTCGAATTTGTAACTATTAATGTTTTTGAGGTTTCTGAGGTACAAGATTCGGGCTAACGGAAAGAATGGATAATTATCTATCATTTCTTTCAGTGCGGGAAGTGTCGACTGGTCGAGAGTTTCCGGCTTTTTAAGGATTTGTATGAATTGTTGACTGTTCACGTGGCTACCAATTTGCTACCGATTTGTTATAAATATCGTCGATTATTTCTTTAATTATTTGTTCAATTAAATTGTCTTCAACGTCGCTCAGTAGTTGGCTCGAGTCAAAGTCGGCATAGGCCGAAAACTCGCTTTCGAAGTCTTGTTCTGAGTTTTTTCTGTTGGTGAACTTTACCGATATTTTAATCGTTAAGCGGTTCATCGAAGCTTCGTCGGTGCCGGCTTTGATCGAAACCGGTTGAACATCGTATTGGCTTATTGTTCCTTCAAACTCAAGGTCGCCTCCTTCGTCGAGATAATTTAAACTGGTTTGTCGGGTGAATTTTTCCCGTAACTTTTCGACAAAATAATTGCTGAGATTTGGGTTCACAAGTTTTGCCCTGTTAGGAAAATCGAGGATCGAATAAGTTTTTACATCGGGTGAAATGGATGCACCAGTGAAAGAATAGTTGATTTTACATCCAATAAATGCAACCACAAGCCCGGCGGCCAGTAAAAATTTCATCATTCGCTTCATCGGGCACTAATTTATATTGTATTCTTTAATTTTCCGATACAAGGTACGTTCTGAAATGCCAAGTTCCTGAGCTGCGTATTTCCTCTTACCGCTGTATTTACTCAAGGCCTTTTGTATCAATTCTTTTTCTTTTTCCTCGAGCGATAGGGTTTCTTCAATGTATTCTTCGGTGTCTTGGATCAAGTGCTCGGGTTTGGCTATTACCGGTGTTGGCTGGCTAACCTGCTGGAGTTTGACCTCGGGAATTTGTTCTACATTGATATTCAGTTCATCTTCCTGATATAATTTGGTGATAATTCGCGCATTATCGCTTTTAACTTTTGGGCTGTCGTCTCCATGCTGCATCAGGTCGAGTACCAGTTTTTTCAGGTCGGTCATATCTTTTTTCATATCGAAAAGAACCTTGTACAGGATCTCGCGTTCATTTGAGAAGGTATTTTCACTTTCTTTCTGATAAATTGCTGGCAGTTGATGCTCGTGAAAATGAGGTAAGTATCCTCTTAATGTGATGCCCGATATTTCGCGCTCTTTCTCGATAATAGATATTTGTTCGGTTATATTTTTCAATTGCCTTACGTTTCCAGGCCAGGGGAACGAGGTGAGAATATGTTTGGCTTCTTCATCGAGTTTTATTGGAGGCATGCGATATTTTGTCGCAAAATCAGTTGTAAACTTTCGGAACAGCAGGTATATATCGTCCCGCCGTTCACGAAGTGGCGGAACTTGCACTGGCACGGTATTAAGGCGGTAGTACAAATCTTCGCGAAATTTACCATTGTTAATTGCCTTAGGGATGTCGAGGTTTGTAGCTGCAACAACCCTAACATTTGTTTTCAGCACGTCAGAAGAACCCACCCTAATGTATTCCCCGGCTTCGAGCACACGGAGTAAGCGCACTTGGGTCGAAAGAGGCAGTTCTCCTACTTCATCGAGAAAAATTGTACCACCGTCGGCTACTTCGAAATACCCTTTGCGATCGGAAAGTGCCCCGGTAAACGAGCCTTTCACGTGCCCAAAGAGTTCAGAATCGATGGTTCCTTCGGGTATTGCGCCACAGTTAACAGCAATGTAGCGACCATGCTTGCGCGATGAAAACTGATGGATAATTTGTGGAAACGACTCTTTTCCTACACCGCTTTCTCCGGTGATAAGTACCGAGAGATCAGTTGGGGCAACCTGCACGGCCACTTCAATGGCCCGGTTGAGGGCGGGGGCATTGCCAATAATTCCAAAACGTTGCTTTATGTCTTGTATATCAATCATGTCTTCTGCAACAAATATTCACACTCGATTTTACTAAGTAGGCAAAGTTACAATTTTTGAAGCTTAACTACGGGGTAAAAAACTTTTGCCTCTGTTATTTTTAGTTTTTTTAGCAGAGTTGACGTTTTAATGTCGATATAAAGTTGTAATGACGTTTTTAATCCGCCATCATGTTATAAATAAAACCATTGGGTGAAAATGTTAGAGTGTGTATTTATTGTATTTAAGAATTCTGTTTCAATTCATTATTTTAACGGTTTAATTTAAATTTACCGAATGCAAATTACGTGGTATCGATTACCTTTGTTTGTCTCGGAAGAGAATCAACCGAAAATAATTTCGGTTGAGAGCATGTTGTTTGGTACGAGTTTAATTCAAATTCACACAAACGCGAAATATAAATCATTTGTAAATTAATTAGTTAAGAATAAAATAGAATATATACTTGTGAAAAAACCACTTATCGTAATACCGGCCCGTTATGCTTCAACCCGTTTCCCGGGAAAGCCGTTGGCATTGATTCATGGAAAACCGATGATTCAGCACGTATATCAACGGTGCCGTGAGGTATGCAACCAAGTGGTTGTTGCCACCGATGATGATAGAATTGCCAGTGCTGTGAAAGGTTTCGGAGGTGAATATATCATGACTTCCCCTGATCACCAAAGTGGGACTGATCGTTGTGCCGAGGCTGTAGCAAGCTATGCTTCCAAGGCTGATTTCAATTTGGTGATCAATGTTCAGGGGGATGAGCCTTTTGTTGAAGCGACTCAGCTTGAGAAAATTATTGCCTGTTTCGATGATCCTTCGTGCGAAATTGCCACTTTGGTTGCGCCCATTTCTTCTTCCGACGTTCTTTTTAATTCCAATAAGGTTAAAGTTGTATTGTCGACGAAAAACTATGCACTTTATTTCAGTCGGCAGCCCATCCCATTTCAGCGCGATGTTCCCTCTGGTGAGTGGCTCCATACTGCCAGTTATTATTTGCATATAGGCATGTATGCATTTAAACCCGAAGTGTTGGTGGCTGTGACAAAACTTGCTCCATCAATGTTAGAACAATCGGAAAAACTAGAACAGCTCCGTTGGCTCGAAAACGGGTTCAGTATTAAAACTGCAATTACTCAAAACGAAAATACAGGCATCGACACACCCGACGACTTGGCTCGTATATGTAGTATGCATATAAGTTAATTAGGTTTAAAACCAACAACATGGAAATACCAAAAATTATTCAAAACGATGAGTGGCTTGCCCCATTTAGTCAAACATTTTTCGATTGGATCGACCTTTCGGGAAAAAAAGAAGCTGAACTTTGCGGAGACCAAACACTCTATGAATTTGCTTCGGGTCATTTTTATTTTGGGCTTCATCGCTTGAATGGAAAATGGGTATTTCGCGACTGGGCTCCTAATGCACAAAAGATTTATCTTATTGGGACTTTTTCGAATTGGCTCGACGAAGAAAACTATCGTCTTAAACCGCTAGGTAACGGATGTTGGGAAATTATTCTCGATGAGGATAAGATTAACCATGGCGATCTTTATGCCCTTTCAATTCATTGGAATGGGGGTAACGGAAAACGCATTCCGGCCTGGGCTACCCGAGTAGTGCAAGACCCCGAAACGTATATTTTTAATGCTCAGGTTTGGTGCCCGGCAGAAGAATTTATATGGAAAAACGGAAAGAATTCTCCGCTTTCTGAGCCTCCGTTAATATATGAAGCCCATATTGGTATGAGCGGTGAAGAAGAAAAAGTGCATTCTTTCGACGAATTCAGAACTACAATATTGCCCAGAATTAAATCAGCAGGGTACAATACCATTCAATTAATGGCTATTCCAGAGCATCCATATTACGGAAGTTTTGGGTATCATGTTTCAAGTTTTTTTGCTGCCTCATCACGCTTTGGAACCCCCGAAGATTTGAAACTCCTTATCGATGAGGCCCATGGTATGGGCATAGCTGTTGTTATGGATCTTATCCACTCTCATGCGGTTAAAAACGAAGTGGAGGGGTTGGGAAAATATGATGGAACACGTAACCAATTTTTTCACGACGGACCTAGGGGCGAACATCCAGCATGGGATTCATACTGCTTTAATTACGGGAAAAACGAAGTGTTGCATTTTCTTTTTTCCAACCTAAAATATTGGCTCGAGGAATACAATTTCGATGGCTATCGTTTCGATGGGGTTACCAGTATGCTTTATTATGATCATGGATTAGGGAAAGCCTTCACCTCGTATGGTGATTATTTTTCTCCAAATCTTGATTATGAGGCTGTTGTGTATTTTAGATTGGCTAATAAACTCATTCATCAGGTTAAGCCGAATGCCCTTTCAATTGCAGAAGATATGAGCGGGTTGCCCGGTCTGGCTGCGCCAATATCCCACGGAGGGTTGGGCTTCGATTACCGGATGTCGCTGGGTGTTCCCGATTACTGGATAAAGGTAATCAAAGAAAAAAAGGACGAAGAGTGGGAGGTAGGCGATATTTTCTATCAGCTTACCGCGCATCGCATGGATGAAAAAGTAGTTAGCTATGCTGAAAGCCACGATCAGGCTTTAGTGGGCGATAAAACTATAATTTTCAGGCTTATCGACAAGGAAATGTATTACAGCATGCGAAAAGATCAGCCAAATTTATCGGTCGACCGTGGTATTGCTCTTCATAAGATGATCAGATTAATAACGGCAAGTTGTGCTGGCGGCGCCTATTTGAATTTTATGGGTAACGAATTTGGTCATCCCGAGTGGATTGATTTCCCGAGGGAAGGCAACGGTTGGTCGTACCGACACGCCCGTCGGCTTTGGAGTATTGTCGATAACCATGAACTTAAGTTTCATTGGATGAATGATTTCGATCGGGATATGATTGCATTGATTAGGAAGAAACAGTTGCTGGGGATACCTGAAATATGGAAAGTTTGGGAAAACCGATCCGATCAGGTATTGGCATTTACCCGTGGTGATTTATTGTTTGTCTTTAATTTTAACCCACAACAATCGTATGTCGATTACGGAATTCCTTTTGAACCGTCGAAGTTTAAGGTTGTGCTTACTACCGATTCTGGCATATATGGCGGCTGGGACAGGGTTGACGAAAGGGTTGCGTATTATTCCATGCCTTCGTCGGGGCTTGAAAGCCAGCATTATTTGAAACTATATCTTCCGGCACGTAGTGCCGTTGTGTTTCAAAAAGAGAAAATAAAAAGGATTATATAATGGGATTGAAATAAAACATCAATGGACATTTCGAAGCTGATATAAAAAAAAAGGAGGCCACGGCCTCCTTTTTTATTTCTATTTTTCAGCTTTTCGCGAAGAGTAGTTTATGTGCAATGCTGCAGCTTTTCGCAGTTCCTGCTTTATTTCGTTCACGATACCCATCTTGGTGAATTCATCCACTTTTAGCGATGTAATCATCTGTGGAATTTCCGATTCGTCACGAGCTTGACGTTCGGCTTCAATAAAGTCGGGTATTTCGGTAACTTTAGCAAACTTGTCATTCAACTGGATGTGAGGTTCGCTACCATATATGTGTTGCATGGCAGGAACAGGAACACCAACGTAGACATAGCTAACCAACGATTTTTTCTCCATTTTGTTGATTTCAGTTGCTTCAGGCAAGTGAATTTTCACCATAAGCGTATTCTGACGCATTGAAGTCGTCGACATGAAAAAGAACAACAACATGAATACGATATCGGGCAATGAAGCAGTAGAAATTGCTGGTAATTCTTTGGTATTATCTTTCTTAAATTTCGACATTACTTTGCTCCTCCTATCCGTTTTGGTTCAGCTTCTGAAATTTTCTGAGGATAAATGTCTTGGATAATTTTCTGTTCATCAGTTGAAAGATTAACATACGATTTTCCAAATTTATCCATCGCGAGTTCTTGTCGCAGTTCGTTAATGGCAGCAACCAGTTCGTTTTGTACCTGAATGTAAGCACCATACGTTGTTCCCACATCGTTACGTAACGATATTACTGCACTTTTCGAAATAACTTTATAGTTTCCAACAATATCGAATTCACGTACTTCCGTCTCAGGCATATTAGGTAAATCGAGCGGATTGGTTAAGAAGAGCTTAGCTTTTTCTTTTAAGTCTTCTACCCGGCAAATTTCACCTTCTACCATGAGCCTGTTTTCCTTATCGATAAGCACTACGAAGATATTCCGTTCCTTAATGGGCGGAGCATCTTGATCCATTTGATCCTCCGGTACCCATTGAGGCAACCTTCTTTCAAGCCCTTTATCCTGATCCATAGTTGTTGTAACCAAAAAGAAGATTAACAACAAGAATGCGATGTCGGCTAACGAAGCAGAAGGTATTTCGGGCATTTTCCTTGGCATAATTCTCTCAATTTAATGATGTTGAAACATCATGAACGTTTAAAAAATTTGGCAGCGCTAAATCCAATTACAGACAACGCTGCTCCAGCAAAAAGAATGTAAGTGGTTACAAGGCCAGTTCCAATCCATCTCGAAATAGATGGAGTTAATGAGCCGTTGGCCACGAATTTTTCAACCCCGAAAAATTTTGGGATTTCACTCGATGAAACAGCATATGATATAACCACGATCAAAGCGAATGCTGCTATGATCAAAAGTGATGTTATTGCTTGTTTTTTGTCGGCTACCATTTGCTTTGCAGCATAAAATAATGCAACAAATGCTCCAATTGCAATTAGTATTTCAGACCAATATATGCTGAAAGTAATTAGACTTTCAGCCTTTGCCCCTGGGTTTTCCTGGGTTTCAATTGATGTTAACAATAAGATAAACAGAACAATTGAAATAGCAAACAATCCCCAGAGTACAAATTTGGCTATTTTTGTACCTTTCTCCATCGCTCAATTATTTTTTAATGTTATACTTAACGATCATGTCGAGCAATGAGATTGACGATTCTTCCATGTCGCCGGTAATGCTGTCGATTTTTGATAAGCAGTAGTTATAGAAAATCTGAAGGATCATAGCCACGATAAGACCGAATACGGTTGTGATAAGAGCAACTTTGATACCAGCAGCAACGAGAGTCGGGCTAATGTCACCGGCAACTTCAATAGCATCAAAAGCCTGAATCATACCGATTACTGTTCCCAAGAACCCGAGCATAGGGCCTAAGGCGATGAACAATCCAATCCAGCTTAAGTTTCTTTCAAGTAAGCCCATCTGAACTCCACCGTACGAAATAATCGATTTTTCAATTACTTCAACACCTTCGTTGTGACGGTCGAGACCTTGGTAGAAAATGCTGGCAACTGGGCCTCTGGTGTTGCGGCAAACTTCTTTTGCTGCTTCATAACCGCCCTTGTTAAGTGCCTGTTCAACATCGGTCAACAATTTTTTGGTGTTGGTAGTTGCAAGGTTAAGATAGATAACACGTTCGATAGCCAATGCTAACCCAAGAATAAGACAGATAAGGATCGATGTCATGAATCCAGGGCCCCCTTCAATGAACTTTTGTTTCAATGCACTGTGCAACGATTGGCCTTCTTCTGCTGCTTTGGCAGCATTTTCAATTTTGTCAGCAGCAACATCGGCAGCAGGTTGTGCAGCAGCTACCTGCTCGGTGGCAGGAGCTTCAGTTTCCTGAGCTTTCACGCTTACCGATGATCCCAGAACGAACACTGTAAGTACAGCTATTAATGCAAATAATTTTTTCATGATGTTTTTAAAATTTATTCAACAATATTCTGATTTTTAATTTATTAATTCTTTTTATGCGGAGAGAGGGGGATTCGAACCCCCGGTACCCTTTTGGAGTACACACGCTTTCCAGGCGTGCCAGATAAGCCACTCCTGCATCTCTCCAGATTTTTTTACTCAAACATTTTTGCAAGAGTGTCTCTTTTTATTCTCAACAATGAACGCATTATTCAAACTGATTACAATTTTTTCAATAATGTTACCTAAACATTACCAAGCAAAATTTGCGGGCTGAAAATTACAAAAAAAATAGAATAATCAACAACCTATAATGTTATTTCTCCCCGAAGGTTTTTGTTGAGCATTTTTTTTATTTCTTCGGGGTGTCGGTTTTGTCCTAACAGGATCATCATTTTGGTTATTGCTGCTTCTGTTGTCATGTCATAACCGCTTAATACTCCGGCATCAAGTAGGTTTCGACTGGTTTCATATCGCCCCATTTTCACACTGCCTCCTGCGCATTGGCTAATGTTGAGTACGGTTATTCCTTTTAATACAGCTCTTTTTATTAATTGTGCAAACCATGGATCACCGGGTACATTTCCGCTTCCAAAGGTTTCGAGTACAAGGCCCCTTAGCCCTTCTATGCTGATAATTGATTCAAGGATTACTTTATTTATTCCCGGGAAGATTTTAACTAACACGACATGGGTGTCTATCTGGCTTTTCACTTTAATGGTTCCGGCGGGTAGTGGCGAAATAAACTCGTGATAATAAGAAATATCTACCCCGGCTTTGGCTAAAGGTGGATAATTTTTCGAATCGAAGGCTTTAAATTGTTGCGAGTCTATTTTAGTTGTGCGATTTCCCCTGAAAAGCATCGAGTTGAAATAGATGCACACTTCTGGCACTATAGGCTTGCCGTTGCGTTGAGCAGCAGCAATTTCGATGGCTGAAAGCAAGTTTTCTTTCCCGTCGGTACGTAGCATGCCAATAGGGAGTTGTGAGCCAGTAAATATTACCGGTTTGCTTAAGTTTTCAAACATAAAGCTTAATGCCGAAGCAGTATATGCCATGGTGTCGGTGCCATGTAATACAACAAATCCATCGAATTTGGTGTAATTGCTTTCGATAATCCTGGCAATTTTTTTCCATTGCTCGGGGGCAATGTTCGACGAATCGAGTGGCGGATCGAAAGATATCGATGTGATATTGAATCCGAACTTTAGTAATTGTGATAGTTCCTGCGAAAGTTGGTCGAAATTTACCGGCGACAACGCTCCGTTTTCAGGACTTTCGGTCATCCCGATAGTCCCTCCGGTGTATATAATTAATATTGATGGCTTCATTTGCCGATGTTTAGTGCTGCTAAAGTACAACTATATTAAATAACATTCAAAATAGTTTCTTCTTACCTTATAAAGGAAACAGCAAGAAAATCAGGGGAGCACAAAGAGTTGTGAGGCGGTTTGAGTGGTTGTCTCAGCGACTTCCTCAAGAGTTATCCCTTTGATCTGAGCCACTTTGTGGGCAATGTGTGTGAGGTTGGCACTCTCATTGCGTTTTCCCCTTAAAGGAGCAGGGGCAAGATAAGGGGAATCTGTTTCGAGGATAATATTCTTTAAATCAACATGCTGAACAACGGTATCGACTCCGGAATTTTTAAAAGTAACAGTACCTCCAATCCCTATTTTGAACCCCATTGATATAACATGGTCGGCTTGCTCTGCAGTGCCAGAAAAGCAGTGAAAAACCCCCTTCATTTCAGGGTAGTATTCTTTTTTAATAATATCTGTAACCACTTCGTACGATTCACGGACATGAATTGAAATAGGTAAGTCGTACTGTTTTGCCAGTTGAATTTGACGGGAAAAAACGTATTCCTGTTCTTCGCGGAAAGTTTTGTCCCAATACAAATCGATGCCAACTTCGCCAATGGCATAAAATTTCCTTTTCGAAAGCCAGAATTCAACTACCTCGAGTTCTTCTTTGAAATCTTCTTTTACCGAGGTAGGATGAATACCGATCATCGGGAAACATATTCCAGTATAGCTGTCGGCTAAGTCAAGCATCATTTTAATTGATGAACTGTCGATGTTGGGGAGCATAATTTTTGTTACGCCTTGTTCCAACGCCCGTTTTATTACCTCGTCGACCTCGCCGTTGTATTCTCCTGAATAGATATGTGAATGAGTATCAGTGAGCATCGTTGTTTAAAATTTGCGGCAAAAATAAAAATTAAGTGATGGTTGGTGCTAAACTCTCCAAAAATATTACGTTATATTATTGTAAATTGAAGATGTTGAAAATGAATAGACAACGAATACAGCAAGTTAGCCGGATAAATAATTGTTTTTTCGTCGACTTCAATTTTACAATTTTTTGATATATTGCCATGAAGGTAAATTGTAAGAACTGTTATGGGCGTACAAAGAGGTGATTTTGCATTGCGGACTGAAGTTGAAACTGTAGATCTTGGGTTTAAGTTGGGATATTCTTCTCAGTCCCTATTTATTGGTTCATGTTTTTCCGACAATATTGGGAACATTCTTCTGCGGAATAAATTCCCGGTTCTGTCAAATCCTTTTGGCGTACTTTACAATCCGATGTCGATTTCTAAGGCAATTGGGCGAATTATTCGTCATCAAAATATCGAAAAACGAGAGTTGGTTTTTCATAATAATCTTTGGCATTCGCTTGATTTTCACGGATCTTTCTCCGGGCTGAACCCCGACGAGGTTGTTTTTCGTTGCAATCAAGCCATTGACTCAGCACATCGGTTCCTGAAAATATCACGTGTTTTATTTATTACTTTCGGAACATCATGGGTATACCGTCATCGGCAGCGGAATATTATTGTTTCCAATTGTCATAAAATTCCAGACAATGAATTCGAACGGTTTTGTTTATCAGTTGATGAGATTGTGAATGAATGGCAAGGAATTTTGCTCGAAATACAAAAATTTAACCCAGACTTGAAGGTTGTTTTTACCGTTAGTCCGGTGAGGCACCTTAAAGATGGTATACATGCCAACCAGCTGAGTAAAGCCGCACTTTTACTTTCAATTGACGAAATAATCAGGAGAAGTATCCCTGGCTTGTGTGCATATTTTCCTGCCTATGAGATTGTTAATGATGAACTTCGCGATTATCGTTTCTACGATAAGGACATGGTTCATCTTTCTGAAACCGGGGTTCTCTACATTTTCGAGATATTCAAATCGGTATTTTTCTCTTCATCGACCATTGAATGTATGAAGAAAGTTTCATCGGTGGTAACTGCTGCTGAACATAAACAATTAACAGAAGATATTTCGGCTATCAGGCAATTTGCCACTGCAATGTTACGCAAGATAGAAATACTTAAAATAGAGTATCCTGAGGTTAATTTTGATGGAGAAATCAAACATTTCAGCGAACTTGGGGCATAAGACAAACTATTTTTTTAATTTTATAAGGTGTAAAATCAATTATTAACGAGGAATGAGTTACTTAAAATTCGATAAAAATCAACTGGTTAACCTTGAATATTCCTTGATGAGGGAAATATTGCATACCAATCGTGCCGGTTCTTATTGTTGCACAACGCTTTCAGGATGTAATACCCGTAAGTATCATGGTTTATTGGTGTGCCCTAATAATTTACTCGACGGGGGCAAACACGTACTGCTTTCATCGCTCGATGCAACAATTATTCAGCATGGTGCCGAATTCAACTTGGGAATCCATAAATATTCCGGCGACTTTTATGAGCCCCGGGGGCATAAATATATCCGTGATTTCGATATTGAAACCATTCCTATTACCACGTATCGTGTTGGTGGTGTTATTCTTACAATGGAAAGGGTTTTGGTTGAAGAGGCCGAGCAAGTGCTTATCCGCTACACGTTAGTCGATGCTCATTCTGAAACTAAGCTCCGGTTCAAACCATTTTTAGCTTTTCGTAATGTGCATACGCTGAGTCATTCAAACCTCTATGCCAATTCAAAATATAGAGAAGTTCCCAAAGGAGTAGCTTTTCAGTTGTATGACGGGTATCCGTCGTTGAACATGCAATTTTCAAAGAATACAGAGTATGTTCATAATCCCGATTGGTATTACAATATAGAATATATGAAAGATCGGACTCGGGGGTACGATTATCTCGAGGATCTTTTTGTTCCTGGTTATTTCGAAACAGATATTAAAAAAGGGGAAAGCATTGTTTTTTCAGCTTCTACAAGCGAAGCGAGACCAGAAGAACTGAAAAAACTGTTTACACGGGAAGTAAATAACAAAACTCCGCGTGATTCATTTTTCGGTTGCCTTCGCAATTCTGCAGAGCAATTCGTGGTTAAAATGCCATCGTTCACCGACATACAGGCAGGATATCCTTGGTATAACGGGCGAATAAATCAAACATTTGTTGCACTGCCCGGGTTGTCGCTCGCTTTGAATAACCCCGATTTGGTTTCCCGTATTATTGATACAAATGTGTCGAGGCTTAAAAATGGGTTATTTCCCAGAAAGTGGGGTAGGCATGGTTCCGATTATGACTCTGTCGACAGTCCGTTGTGGTTTTTCTGGACAGTACAAAATTTGGTCGACGACTTAGGAGGCAAGAAAGCTGTGTGGAAAAAGTACAAGCCCGCATTTACTGAGATTTTAGAGGCATTTAAAAAGGGCACCGATTTCAATATTGGTATGATGGAGAACGGGCTTATCAATGCTTACACTCCTGGGATTGCACTTACCTGGATGAATGCATACTCCGACGGTTTTCCTGTAACTCCGCGTTATGGTTCTCCGGTTGAAGTTAATGCTTTGTGGTATAATGCAGTGTGTTTTGCCTTGGAGCTGGCATCTGAAGCAAAAGATAAGGCTTTTATCAAAGAATGGGGTGAGTTACCAGAGCACATCGCAGCCTCGTTCATCAGCACATTTTGGAGCGAAGAAAAAGGATATCTGGGCGATTGTTGCTTTCAGGGAACCTGTGATTGGACAATAAGGCCCAACCAGGTTATTGCTGCAGCATTATATTATTCACCTCTTTCCAAAGAAATGAAGAAATCGGTGTTGAGCCTGGCCAAAAAAGATTTACTAACTCCACGTGGACTTAGAACATTATCGCCTGAAAATGAAAGATATATGGGTAGTTACGAAGGAAATGAGCAACAACGGGAAGAAGCAATTCACTAGGGCTCGATATTTCCTTGGTTGATAGGCTTTTTTATCGAAGGCTATCTGAAAATTCATAAACGTGGAGGCTTAGCATTTACTAAAACCATAATGGAAGGATTTGAAGAAGAAATGACCCAGCATTGTATCGGGACTATTTCTGAAGTATACAACGGAAATCCTCCGCACACAGGAAAAGGTTCAGTATCCCAAGCATGGAACATAGGCGAAATACTGAGAGCGTATCACCTAATTGATACGTATGAAAGTGAAAACCAAAATTGACTAATAAAGATTTGATGATGAAGGTGTTAATGTTCGGTTGGGAATTTCCGCCCCATATTTCGGGTGGTTTGGGAACAGCTTGTTACGGGCTTACAAAGGGACTGTCGGGTTTCGATGATATTGAAATAATTTTTGTTGTGCCAAAAGCATGGGGCGACGAAGATCAGAGCTCGATGAAACTTATTGGGGCAGGAGATATACCGGTTACCCGCAAAAAAATCAAATTCGACGACATACAACAAAAAATCGATTATTTTGAGGTCGATTCTATGATTGTCCCCTATGTCGACCCTGATGAATTCTGGAAACTGAGTTCAATAAAGCGTTCTTCAAAAACCCGTTTTGTTGAAACTGACGATTTTGGTAAAATCAAATTCACCGGACAATACGGTGCCGATCTTATTTCAGAAATTTATAACTATGCATTAGTTGCCGAAACTATTGCTTCAGACAATGAATTCGATATCATCCATGCGCACGACTGGCTGACTTATCCTGCCGGGATTGCAGCTAAACGGATATCAGGGAAGCCGTTAGTAATACACGTCCATGCTACTGACTTCGACCGAAGTGGAGGAAGCGTGAACCCTAAGGTTTATGCCATCGAAAGGGAAGGGATGGAAGTAGCCGATAAAATAATAACGGTAAGTAACCTTACTAAACAGATTGTAATTGAAAAATATGGGATCGATCCTTCGAAGGTTGTCACTGTGTACAATGCTGTTGAGCCGGTAACATTCGACACCCGCAAAGCACTAAAGCGAGGAATTGATGATAAGATTGTTACTTTCCTTGGGCGTATTACCATGCAAAAAGGGCCTGAATATTTTATTGAAGCTGCTCATAAAGTTTTGAAAAGGACAAAGAATGTACGTTTTGTGATGGCCGGAAGTGGCGATATGATGAATGCCATGGTGAGGCGCGCTGCTGCATTACGAATTACCGACCATTTCTATTTTACTGGATTTCTTCGTGGCGACGATGTGTTTAATATGTTTAAAATGAGCGATGTGTATGTAATGCCTTCGGTGTCTGAGCCTTTTGGCATATCTCCGCTCGAAGCAATGCAATCTGATGTACCGGTAATCATTTCAAAACAGTCGGGGGTAGCAGAAATTCTAACCCACGCCATAAAAATCGACTTTTGGGATATCAATGCCATGGCCGATGCAATTTATGCTTTGGTTACTTACCCCGCTTTATCCCGTGAATTTAAAAAGCAGGGTAGAACCGAAGTTGACAGCTTGCAGTGGAAAAATTCTGCAAAAAATGTCCGCGATGTATATATGAATACTTTGAACCTTATTAATAAAAAGATATGAAGACTATTTGCCTCTATTTTCAACTCCATCAGCCTTTTAGGTTTCGTCGTTATCGTTTTTTCGATATAGGGAACGATCATTATTATTACGACGATTACGCCAATGAAACCATTTTGCGCAAGGTGGCCGACAATTGCTATCTGCCTGCCAACAAGGTTATTCTCGAGGCGATAAAGAAGCATAAAGGCAAATTTCGTGTAGCTTTTTCGCTATCGGGCATTGCCATAGAACAGTTTTTGTTATATGCACCCGAGGTTATACAATCGTTTAAGGAGCTAGCCGATACCGGTTGTGTTGAGTTTCTTTCCGAGACCTATTCCCATTCTTTGGTTTCGTTGAAAAGCAAAGAAGCCTTTCAACATCAGGTCGAAAAGCACGATAATCTTATCGAGAAATATTTTGGAATGAAGCCATCCGTTTTCCGTAACACTGAAATGATCTATTCCGACGAAATTGGAAGCATGGTTGCCGATATGGGCTTTAAAGCTATACTAACTGAAGGAGCAAAGCATGTTCTCGGCTGGAAGAGCCCCAACTTTATGTATACCAATGCAATAAATCCTCGATTAAAGGTGCTTATGCGTAATTTCAAGCTAAGCGACGATCTTTCATTTCGGTTTTCTAATCATGCATGGTCTGAATTTCCGCTTACTGCGGATAAGTATGCCGGGTGGATCTCCAAACTCGACCCGAAAGAAGAAATCGTGAATATCTTTATGGATTACGAAACATTTGGAGAACACCAAAAGGCAAGCTCAGGGATATTCGACTTTCTTAAAGAGTTTCCAAATGTTGCATTGAAAAATAAGTTGCTGAAGTTTGATACTCCTTCGTCGGTTGTTGATGCATTGCAGCCAGTTTCAAGTGTGCATGTACTTTATCCGATCTCTTGGGCCGATGAAGAACGCGATTTGTCAGCATGGTTAGGGAATGAGCTTCAGGAAGAAGCCTTTAATAAATTATATGCCTTACAGTCTCGTGTCGAAAAGTGTAATGACCCGGAGATATTGAAAGATTGGGAATATCTTCAAATTAGCGACCATTTCTATTATATGTGTACAAAATTCTTCTCCGATGGGGAAGTTCACATGTATTTCAACCCCTATGCTTCGCCTTACGAAGCGTTCATTAATTATATGAATGTGCTTAGTGACTTTACGTTACGGTTAGATAAGGTAGTGCCGGAGAATGAGATGGAACGACAAATTTCAACCTTCCAGCGAATGCTCGACGAAAAGGAACAAAAAATTAAAAAGTTGGAAGCCGAATTAAAGATTAAACCAGTGCGGAAATCACCAGAGAAATCAACACAATTAGCTGAAAAACCAAAAGTTTCAAGGAAGAAGAGAGATTAAATCAACGTAAATTTCATTGAAGTAAAGAGTCTTTGCATTGCTTTTTAATAGATCTTTAGAAAAATATTACTCAATTTGCCGGCCTTATACTTTATTTGGGAAAATATCGGCATAAAAATTAAATAGGAAAAAAGATGGAAGGAGTACGTTTTATTGACAGAAGTTTTGGAAACGCACCTGCATGGAAAAGGCTTATTGTTGAATCGAATATACCGCAGAGTTTACTGCCACTTAAAGAAATTTCAAGAAACTTATGGTGGACATGGAACACCAAAGCCAGGGAATTATTTGAATACATAGACCCAGTAATTTGGGAAGAAGCTGCACACAACCCGGTTGTTTTGCTCGAGAGAGTAAGTTTTAGCCGCTTTAGTGAGCTTGAAAAAGATGAAGAATTCAGATATAAACTCGACTGGGTATACAATGACCTACGGAATTATATTTCTGAAAGGAGAAATAATGAAGGCAACAAGATTGCATACTTCAGCATGGAATATGGGATTCACGACAGCCTTAAAATTTTCTCTGGTGGGTTAGGCGTTCTTGCCGGCGACTATTTAAAAGAAGCTAGTGACTCGAAAATTAACATGGTTGCTGTTGGTTTGCTTTATCGCTATGGGTATTTTAAGCAGACACTTAACAATAAAGGCGAACAGATTTCAAATTACGAGCCGGAAGAATTCTCAAAAATTCCTGTTCAACCGGTTATGAATGGAGAAGAATGGCTCTCTGTAAGTGTTACGTTTCCGGGGAGAGAACTCCGTGCAAAAGTATGGCAGGTAGACGTAGGCAGTGTTAAGCTTTATTTGCTCGACGCCGACCTTCAAGATAACCGAGAAGAAGACCGTTTTGTAACACACCACTTATATGGGGGCGATAACGAGAATCGACTTAAGCAAGAAATTTTGCTCGGTTTTGGTGGAATCAGGTTACTCCGCAAATTAGGTTTCGAAGCAGATATCTATCATTGTAACGAAGGGCATGCCGCGTTTATCGGACTTGAAAGGATTCATGAATTGATAACCCAGAACAACCTTACATTTAATGAGGCTAAGGAAGTGGTTAGGGCATCAACACTATTTACCACACATACTCCGGTTCCTGCAGGTCACGATGCTTTTCATTTGGATTTGTTGAAATCGTACGGGCAAGGTTTTCCCGAGAAGATCCAACTTTCCGACGAAGAGTTCTTGCAATTGGGAAGAGCTTCGGTTAATGAAGATCATTTCAATATGAGTTATCTTGCCGCTAACTTATCCCAGAACATTAACGGAGTGAGTATGCTACACGGTGATGTAAGCCGTAAGTTGTTGAAACCGCTTTATCCTGGCTATTTTCCCGAAGAATTGCATATAGGCTATGTTACTAATGGAGTGCATTATTCTACCTGGGCAGCAAAAGAATGGAAAGAATTACACAAAAAATATTTTGGCCATAACTTCCCTGAAACCCAAAGCGATTTCAAAATCTGGGACAAAATTCAAGACGTATCCGACGAAGAAATCTTCAAGCTAAAGCAACAACTGAAGATTAAGCTGATGGAGTATATCAAACAACGTTTTGCCGATACTTGGGTTCAGCGAAACGAAAATCCAAAGCTTATTACCGAAGCCTTAAGCCAGTTTAATCCCAACGCGTTAACTGTGGGTTTTGCCCGCCGTTTTGCTACGTATAAGCGAGCTTATTTAATATTTAAAAACCTCGATCGACTGAATGAAATTGTAAATCATCCTGAGCATCCGGTGCAGTTTATTTTCGCAGGGAAGGCTCATCCGGCTGATAAACAGGGACAAGATTTAATAAAATATATTGTTGAAACCTCGAAGCGACCTGAATTCATTGGAAAGATCCTTTTCATTCAGAATTATGATATGAATCTGGCCAAAATGATGCTTCAAGGGGTTGATATTTGGATGAATACACCAACTCGTCCGCTCGAAGCTTCGGGGACCAGTGGCGAAAAAGGGGTGATGAACGGTACAGTTCACTTTTCGGTACTCGATGGTTGGTGGGTTGAAGGCTATAAACCCGAAGCTGGTTGGTCTTTGCCAATGGAACAGTCATTCGATGTGCCTGAATTTCAGGATGAATTAGATGCTGAAACCATTTATAACATCTTTGAACAAGAAATTATACCTGCATATTACAAAAGAAACAAAAAAGGAATTTCTGAAACATGGATTTCTTATGTGAAAAACACGATTTCTGAAGTAGCTCCGCACTTTACTATGCGCCGACAGTTAAACGATTATATATCAAAATTCTATGGACCGCAAGCAGATCGTTATCGGATGTTGATTGCAGATGACTTTAAAGTAGCACGCAAAATATCAGGTTGGAAAGGCAATGTTGCTTCTAAATGGGATGGAATAAAATTGGTTGAAGCAAACGTTGAACACGGAATTGCGCACACTTATAAAATTGGGGAAACTCATCCAGCTAAAATCACGCTCGATTTAAATGGGTTGACCTCTGAAGATGTCGGTGTTGAGATTGTGATTTCTAAGAAGCATGAAGAACGAGATGTTTTTGTCGAAACACAAGAGTTTAGAATTGAACATGTCGACGGAAATTATTGTACATATTGTCTCGATCTCACGATACTTACTCCAGGAAGTTATAATTACGGGCTAAGGGTTTTTCCTAAAAATAAGTTGCTCCCGCATCGACTCGATTTTCAATACTTGCATTGGATATAAATATTACAAAAAAAACCGCGGCTAGCGGTTTTTTTTCAACTATTTTTTATTTCGAAGGGCAAAACAGTTGTCAAAATTCAACGTTTTCAATTTTAAAATTGTAATGATATTATTTTTACTTTTGTACGTTAACAAATGACCAAATTGATGGAACCTCTTCAACCTAACTTGAAGCAGCATCCCGTTTTTTTTGATATGGACGGTGCAATTGACGACATGATTGGGCTATTAACCCTCATGGCTTTAGACAATTGTAAACTCACCGGAATAGCACTTACCAACGCTAATTGTTTTTCCGAATGTGCCGTGACACAAATTCAGCGGATAATTGGTCTTTTTGGTCAGCGTGATCTTCAGGTGGCCATCAGCAATGCCGAACCGGTTAATCAGTTCCCCGAAAAGTGGAGGGCAAAAAGCAGGTTATTGTCAAAATTGGCATTAGGACCTGATGACGAGTCCCAATTAGGATCGATTTCTAAGATGGAAGCAGCTCAGTTCACTGCTGAGAAAATTCTGGAACAAGATGAAAATACAACAGTAGTACTTACTGGGCCAGCAGCAAATCTTATTAATGCCATTCGTTTGTATCCTGCTGTTTTACAGAAGATTGATCGGATTGTGTGGATGGCAGGGGCTTTTTTAGCCAACGGGAATGTTATTGCTTCCGACCATGATGGAAGTGCAGAATGGAATATTTTTTGGGATCCGGCCTCGGCAAGGGACTTGCTTCGCACTGGTGTGAAAATTGTTCTTTTCCCTCTCGATGTCTGTTGCCAGGTTTCGGTGGATAATTATTTATTATATCACCTTAGAGAAAACAGCCATTTCAGGCTTTCACAATTGGTTTGCGACATGCTTGAGATAGCTCAGAATAACCATCCCGAATATTGCATGTGGGATGTTCTTCCTTGTCTTTTTGTGGGATATCCAGATATCGTGCGTTTATCAAATACTTCGATTGATATTGAAATGAGGGGAACTTCGATGGGAAATATGTTTAAAACATCAAAAGGCGCTCCCGTTCATTTTGCCTCTTTTGTCGACGACGATAAATTTTATAACTGCTTTATTGAGTTAATGAAGAAATTTTAAAAAAATGAGATTGGCGAAACCAATCTCATTGTGAAATTTTACAAACGGTAGGGTAAATATAAAATTACTGAAGGGATCTTATTCTTGAATCGTAAAATATTTGTTAGTCTGTTTACATTATGGGATTAAGACAATGAATAATATTGCAATTAAAATTATAACGGCTAATGCAATAAAAAACCATACAACGCCTGTTCGATAGCGTTTGTTTGATTTTACTAATTTATTGACCGATTGAATCTTGTTGATTTTATTGACCAGCTTTTTAAGTGCCATTTGGTCTTTCACAATGTAGTCATATGCTCCATATTTCATAGTATTTATTGCCACATCGATATTGTCTTGGCCCGAAAGGAATATGAACTCTATATTGGTGTTTTGTTCCTTAGCTTTTTTAAGTACATCAATCCCATTCATTCCATCAAGCAAAAAATCTTGAATAATGATGTCTGGATTTCGATACAAATTATTTATTGCATCTTCACCCGAATAAAAAGGCATTACATTAGTGAAATTATTTGTTTTTAAGTAACTCACTATAAGCTTGTTGTATACTCTGTTATCTTCAACAACAAAAATTAATGAATCATTGGTTTCCTGCATAATAACCAGTTATGTTTCAGATTTGACGAATCCCGATTCCTTCTATTCTTCGAAATTACATTAAAAAAATTAACTGACCATCTAATTTACAATTTTTATTTCATTCTTTTGTTAAATCGCGGCTTTATTTTTTAATTCCGGTGCTCCTATACGTGGGTTCTGTTCTTTCGTTTACCTGCTATTTTATTTCATTTGCCGATATATTTATTGTAACCAATCTAGTTTCGATTGGCGCTTTTGTTGCTTAGTCTTTATCTTTAATCCAAAATTGAGAAATTTATAGTCATGCAAACAATTATTGTAATCCTTTCAGGAGTTTCGTTTTCATTAGAGCATAGAGCCTACGAACAGTTGAAAGCTTTCATCGACAAGATCTCGCTTCATTACTCTGGTTACAGCAACCAGCGGGCAATACTTATTGAGGTTGAAAGGCGTATTGCGTCATATTTCACCACAAACCGTCTTCCCGATAGTGATATAATCAACGAGAGTTTGGTTCAAAATGCTATCGACTCGCTGGGCAACTCGGTGTATAGCTTCGAAAACGTAACTGCAGATCAGCAGCCGATTTACAATTCGGCAACCAATACCTCCGAGCCTTTATCTGGTTCAAAATTGTATCGCGATACCAATTCTGCCATTATTGGAGGTGTTTGTAGTGGGTTGGCGCAATACCTAAAAACCGATAAAATAATTGTTCGCTTATTGTTTGTCGTGTTTTTCATTGTTTCATCTGGCTTAGTGCTTTTGGTATATATAATTCTTTGGATTGGAATGGGCAAAAAAAGCAATATTTTGCCTCCTCCGGCTTCTGCGGGTGAAAACAATGATTTGTCGGGGCAACGTAATTTTTCGCAGAATCTTTCTGGTTCAGCAAGCTCTGAGAATCGATATTCGCAAAATGTTGCAACCGAAAAGCCGGTTAAACCTTCTAGTTTTAACAAGGTTATAGGGTTCCTTCTTTTTGCTTTTGGGATATTGAACCTGGCTGCATTAATCACGGGTTTTGTTTTTTTATCCGAAGTTGTTGATAAATTACCACAAGTGTTTCATCCTCTAGCTCAAGATGGTTTTTTTAACCACTTTTTTTCACAAACATCGAGTTCAACAATGGTTATTTCAGCCTTAGTTGTCCTGGGGTTGCCACTTCTGCTATTAATTTACTTAGGTTCCCGGTTAATGTTTAATATATCTACAAGCGGCCGCCCGGTTGTTTTATCGGCATTGGCTGTTTGGTTCATCGCTATTGTGGTTGCCATTTCATCGGTGATAGGGGCGGTTAATGTTTTTAGTACTTCGGCAACAGCATCCGAAACGAATAGCCTCGCTTTTGCTTCCGATACAATATATATTAAACTTGCAACGGACGACAATTTTGAGAAAAAACCCAAAGTTAGCATGAACCATATCATGGTAGTTGATGATAATGGCGTTGAAAAAATTGTTGGTAAAGCCAAATTTACGGTCGAAAAAAGTGATGGAAATTATTCTGAACTTATAGTCAATAGGTATGCCAAAGGTAACAACTATCGCTCGGCCAAAACTAATGCCGATCGTATTGAATACGATTATTCGGTTGCGGGTGATACCTTGTTCTTAAGACAATTCTTTACGTTACAGAAGTCTGACAAATGGCGTTCTCAGCGGGTCGATTTAACTATGAAGCTTCCCACAGAGACAGTTATCTTTCTTCATCAGAGCTTGCTCCCAATTGTTTCCAGCATTGAAAATCAACAAAATATGTGGGAAGGCGATATGCTTGATAAGTATTGGGAAATGAGTGATAATGGTTTAACCCTTATAAAATAACCCTATGAGTTTTTTTGTAAAATTAGGAATATTACTGGCCATGATCATGGCAAGTATTGTTGGAACGGCACAAAATGCCACAAAAAAAGTATACGATATGTTTGAAGGCAAAGATGGTGTTTCTTCTATGAGCCTTTCAAAATCGGCAATGTCTTCTTATGAGATGTTCCTTGATGATGACACTAAAGATGTGCTCTCGAAACTTACCATGTTCCGATTTCTCAATTATGATGAAAACGATGGACAACTGACTTCTCAAAACGTGTTCGACCGAATTGCCAATGAATTTAATAGTTCAGGTTATTTTACAATAACATCTTCAGAAATAAACTGCAGAGGCTGCAAACAGCAATGGAACAGTAGCGATGCATTGCTATGGGGCAGAGGTAGCCGTTCGGCTATGAGCGAGTTTCATATCTTGCTGATAGACAGATCAGACTGTTTGCTTTTCTCCTTTTTTGGCAATATCTCCATCGATGATATTAACAAATGTGCTCAATTGAGTGACAAAGCTCAAATTACGGTCAACGCTAATTAATAGAACTATTTCTAAACATCATTAAATTGTATCATTATGTCGTTTATCCTAACGTCTGTCATCTCGTCTTTTAGAGTGATTTTAACTTTAGTTGTTTTTATCTTTCTTCTCCGATGGATCTTCGGTCTTTTTAGTATGGGCAAGCAAGATTCGGGTAATGAAAATCATGTATATTCTAAAGAAGCAGGATATACAAAAATTATTGCAGGGAAGAAAGTTGCCAGAAAAGATAGCAAAGCCGAAGGGGAATATGTCGAATATGAAGAAATCGATGGTGAAAACTAATATAAAAAACAAAAATCTTTTTTGAAGGAGAATTGTTTTATATTTGTTGCGTTAAAAATGTGGAGAGATTTGTGAATGATTGCAACCACAGAAAAAAATGCTAAAGCATTCGTATATAAACGATTGCACATCTTTTTCACATCTTCCACTCATTATTACTAATTTAAAGTTACGTATTATGAGTTATTTATTTACCTCAGAGTCGGTTTCAGAAGGGCATCCCGATAAAGTAGCCGACCAAATTTCTGATGCTATTCTCGACAAAATTTTGGCTTTCGATCCGAATTCGAAAGTGGCTTGCGAAACGTTAGTAACAACTGGCCAGGTGGTATTGGCTGGCGAAATTAAGACCGAAACATACATTGATGTACAGGAGGTTGCTCGAGAAGTGATAAACCGAATTGGCTATACCAAAGCCGAATACCGTTTCGATGGCGATTCATGTGGCGTTTTTTCTGCTATTCATGAGCAGAGTCCCGATATTAACCGGGGAGTAGTTCGCGAAGATCCTATGAATCAGGGGGCTGGCGACCAGGGAATGATGTTTGGATACGCATGTAAGGAAACCGACAACTATATGCCACTATCTCTTGAGTTGTCGCATAAATTACTTCTCGAACTGGCAGCAATTCGCCGCGAAGGAAAGGTAATGACTTATCTTCGTCCCGACTCGAAATCGCAGGTTACCATTGAATACAACGATAATGGAGACCCTGTTCGTGTAGATACCATTGTGGTTTCTACTCAGCACGACGACTTTATCCATCCTGTTAATAATTCAGTTGAGGCTCAGTTGAAAGCTGATGAAGAGATGATTGCCAAAATCAAAGCCGATGTTGTTTCGATTTTGATCCCCAGGGTATTGGCTACATTGCCCGAACGCGTTAAAGCGTTGTTCAACGATAAAATTATCTACCATGTAAATCCAACTGGTAAATTTGTTATTGGAGGTCCTCACGGAGATACAGGTCTTACCGGTCGTAAAATTATTGTTGATACCTACGGAGGAAAAGGAGCCCACGGGGGCGGAGCATTCTCAGGTAAAGACCCTTCGAAAGTTGACCGTTCAGCGGCTTATGCTTGCAGGCACATTGCAAAAAACCTTGTGGCAGCTGGTGTTGCTGACGAAATTCTTGTTCAGGTTGCTTATGCTATTGGCGTTGCAAAGCCAATGAATATTTTCGTTAACACCTATGGAAAATCGAATGTGAAATGTTCCGATAGCGTTATTGCACAGAAAGTTGCCGAGATCTTCGACATGAGGCCAAAAGCTATTGAACAACGGTTGAAACTTAGAAACCCGATTTATGAAGAAACAGCGGCTTATGGGCACATGGGACGCGAACCTAAAACAGTTGTGAAAAAGTTCAACTCTTCATATTTCGAAAATATAGAGGTTGAAGTAGAACTGTTCACTTGGGAAAAAATTGACTATGTTGACAAAGTAAAAGCAGCATTTGGTTTGTAATACAGTTCATTATATAACAAAAAAAGAGAAGCACTTGCTTCTCTTTTTTTGTTAGTGTGATATTTAAACGAATATATTTCCGTTTCGAAGTTTGTTGATAAGCTCGCTTATACTGAGGTTAATTTTCGGGATTTTCAGTTTCTTTAGTCCGTTAGGTTCTTCGTCACGCGAAGTGGCAAAAATATCTTCAATGATATAGGCATACTTTTTAGCGATGTAGTTTCGCTTCAGTTTAAGAGTAGGCGACATTTCACCCGATTCGGGCGACCAACTGTCGGGCACTAATCTAAAACGTTTGATCTCTTCGACTTGACCAAGGGTTTTGTTAATTTCTGAAACTTCACGCTGTAATGTTGAAAGAATCTCAGGATGGTTGATCATTTCTTCGTGAGAAGAGAAGGCCAGGCCCTTACCTGCAGCCCATTTATCAATGTGACTGAACGAAGGAACAATTAGCGCTGAAGCAAACTTCTCGTTTTCGCCAATTACCATCGCATTTTCAATAAACATCGATTCCTTTAGACGGTTTTCAATCATTTGAGGAGCAATATATTTTCCTCCTGAAAGTTTGAAAATCTCTTTTTTCCGGTCTGTAATTTTCAGGTATTTACCTTCTACAAGAATTCCAATGTCTCCTGTGTGGAAAAATCCGTCCTGGTCAACAGCCATTTGTGTGCGTTCTTCATCTTTGTAATAGCCCATCATAACATTTGGTCCTTTGCAAAGAATTTCTCCATCCTCGGCAAATTTCACTTCAACACCGGCAAGTATGGGACCAACTGTGCCAATGCGAATTTCATTAGTAGTAATGTTGCTGACCGCGATTACAGGTGAGGTTTCTGTAAGGCCATATCCTTCAATGGCTTGAATGTTGGCGATGCCAAGTACTCTGGCAATTCGTGGCTGCAAGGCTGCTCCGCCCGAGACAACATATTTCACATTCCCGCCCAACGCTTCTCTCCATTTTATATAGATCAGTTTGTCAGCAATTTTGCGTTTAATATTGAAAAATATTGAGAAAGGTTTACCATAGTCGAACTTTTTTCCAAGTTTGACAGCCCAGAAAAATAACGTCTTTTTGATGCCTTTCAACTCTTTTCCTTTATCGATCAGTCCGTCGTAAATTCTTTCCAATAAACGGGGCACGGTATTAAAAATGTCAGGTTTTATTTCTTTTAGCGCAGGCATTATCTGTCCGAGGTTTCCAACATAATAAATGGCAAGTCCCTTATATTGAAAATGATAGTTCATGCTGCGTTCGTAAACATGACAGAGTGGGAGAAAACTTATGGCTGTAGATTCTTTGCCTAATGGGTGGTGTTTTGAGTGGGCTTTAAAGTTGGAGCATAAATTCTCGTGCGACAACATTACACCTTTGGGCACACCTGTGGTTCCTGAGGTATATATTATGGTTGCCAAATGATTGCTCGAGATAGATGCTTTAATTTCATCCAGTAAAGGTTTGTTTTCAAATTTTACGCCTAATTCAACCAATTTTTTCCAGTTTTCAACCGACTCCAGTTCGTCGAACGAATAAATCTTTTCCAGCATGCTGGTCTCACTGACAAGATCGCAGATTTTGCTATACAGCTTTTTATCTCCTACGAACACAACTCTAGCTTCGCAATGCTCAAGGATGTATTTATATTCTTCGATACTAATGGTTGGATATATGGGTACATGCACTGCTCCAATTTGGGCTATCGCCAGATCGATAAAATTCCATTCGGGGCGGTTTACAGTTACTGTGGCAATTTTATCGCCCCTGTTAATCCCAATGGAAAGCAATCCATAACTCAGGTTGTTGACATAGTCGACATATTCTTTGGCTGAATAGGTGTACCAACCATTGGCATTTTTTCCACCCAAGGCTACTTTCTTCGAAGAGTATTCGGTATTATATAAGTCGAGAAGATCGAACGTCCGTTCGACCGACAGGTTATTAATTTCCATAAATAAAAAAATGTTTTCCAGATTTCCAATCGTCTAAAGTATAATAATCCAATAAACCATGAAGCTTCATAGGGCTTATATCGATAAATAAATAAAGATTATTCATTATAAGAACTTGAGAAACAGAAATATATTTTTATTCTGGTTAGTAGCGTGATTTTGAATTTTAAAGAATAAAAGTTGAAAAAGCCATGGATTTCCATGGCTTTTTCAACTTTTATCAAGTATTATATCACTTGGTTAATATACCAAGTTAGATAATGAGTCTTTATTTTATCGAAGACAAGGCAATTTCATAGGCTTGTTTGAGCCCTTCCGGGTTGTTCCCTCCAGCCGAAGCATAGAACGGTTGCCCGCCACCACCGCCTTGAATTGCTTTTGCTGCTTCGCGAACTATGTTCCCGGCATGTAACTTTCTTTCAGCCACTAAATTGTCCGAAATAATAATCGACAGATTGGCTTTTCCCGCAATTGACGCTCCAACGACCATAAACAAGTTAGGAATTTCGTTGCGCAACTGGAAACAGATGTCTTTAATGAGAGCGGCGTTTTCCAGTGTTAGCGTTTCGCTAATAATAGTAATGCCGTTTATAAGCTGAGCCTTTCTTTTCAATGAATCTTTAATCTTCATGGCTTCTTTTCGCTCAACTTCTTCAATTTGCTTGGAAAGAGCAGAATTCTTATCGTGAAGATCCTGAATTGCTTGCGGGATATCGGATGGGTTGTTAAGCAGCGATTTCAGTTGCTTTAATGTTGAGGTTGCATTTTCCAGATACTCTTCAACTTTTTGCCCTGTAATGGCTTCAATTCGCCGAACACCGGCAGAAATTGCACTTTCTGAAATAATTTGAAACATTCCAATTTGTCCGGTTGCTTTTACGTGTATGCCACCGCAGAATTCAATAGAGTCGCCAAATTTGATAACGCGAACTTCTTCTCCGTATTTTTCCCCAAAGAGGGCAATAGCTCCCATCTCGTTGGCTTCTTTGAGCGGAATGGAACGAAATTCATTGCAGGAAATATTTTCCCTGATCGCCGCATTAACCAAACGTTGTACCGTCAGCAACTCTTCGTCGGTTACTTTTTGGAAATGGCTGAAGTCGAAACGCAAGTAATTGGGTGTAACCAGCGAACCTTTTTGTTCGACATGTGAACCCAATACTGTACGCAACGCGTGGTCGAGTAAGTGTGTGGCTGAGTGGTTGTTGGCAGTGCGCATGCGTGTTTCGTGGGGCACAATAGCTATGAAAGTTGTTGATGGGTCAGAGGGAAGTTTTTCGGTGATATGAATAATCAGGTTGTTTTCTTTTTGAGTGTCGATAATGGCAATTATTTCATTATCGGCTTCAATATGTCCCGAATCTCCGACTTGACCTCCGGATTCAGCATAGAAAGGAGTTTTGTCGAATACGAGGTGAAACAACGTTTTTTTAGCGGTTTTTACTTGCCGGTAACGGGTTATGCGTACTTCAGTGGTTTCAAAATCGTAGCCAAGGAATTCAACACTGTCGGAATTTCTGATTTCAATCCAGTCGCCAGCTTCCTGAGCAGCTGCATTCCGTGAACGGCTTTTTTGCTGTTCCATTTCGGCATTGAACTGCTCAATATTGACCGATAAATTATTTTCTTTAAGGATGAGTTCGGTGAGGTCGAGAGGAAAACCGAACGTGTCGTAAAGGGTAAATGCATCTTTGCCATCAACTTCGTTTTTCCCGTCGGCTTTTACTTTTTGGATCATGCCGTCGAGAAGCCTGAGTCCAGTTTCCAATGTTTTGAGGAACGATTCTTCCTCTTCTTTAATCACTTTCGCGATGAGGTTTTCCTGTGCAACCAATTCGGGGAATGCATTGCCCATTTGGTCTTTAAGAACAGACACCAGTCTGTAAATGAATGCTTCCCTGAAGTTGAGGAAAGTGTAGCCATAGCGCACTGCACGGCGTAAAATGCGGCGGATCACATAGCCTGCCTTATTATTCGAAGGAAGTTGTCCGTCGGCAATGGCAAACGATATAGCCCGGAGGTGGTCGGCAATAACGCGCATGGCAATATCTTGTTTTGCGTCGATGCCATATTTTTTCCCGGCAAGCTTTCCAATTTCAGTGATAATAGTTTGAAAAACATCGGTATCGTAATTTGATTGTTTACCCTGAATCACCATACAAAGTCTTTCAAAACCCATGCCGGTGTCGACATGTTTTGCCGGCAATTCTTCTAGTTTGCCATTTGCTTTGCGGTTATATTGAATGAAAACATTGTTCCATATTTCGATAACCTGAGGGTGGTCATTATTTACTAAATCTTTACCTGCAATCAATGCTCTCTCACTGTCTTGTCTGATGTCGACGTGTATTTCAGAGCAAGGACCACAGGGCCCTGTGTCGCCCATTTCCCAGAAATTATCCTTTTTGTTGCCCAAAAGGATCCGGTCTTCAGGAAGGAATTGCTTCCAATATTCAAAAGCTTCGTTATCTCTTGCAACGCCGTCTTCTTCATTGCCTTCAAATACAGTGGCATAAAGTCTGTCGGGTGAAATGCCCATTTTATCTACTAAAAATTCCCAGGCCCAACCGATGGCTTCTTTTTTGAAATAATCGCCAAATGACCAGTTACCGAGCATTTCGAACATGGTGTGGTGGTATGTGTCATGGCCAACTTCTTCAAGGTCGTTGTGTTTTCCCGATACGCGCAAGCACTTTTGGGTATCGGCAACACGGCGGTATTTTGCTGGTTCGTTGCCCAAGAAAATGTCTTTAAACTGATTCATCCCCGCGTTGGTAAACATGAGGGTTGGGTCGTTTTTAACAACCATTGGAGCAGAGCTGACAATCTGATGTTCCTTGCTTTTGAAAAAATCGAGGAATGCTTTTCTTATTTCTTGAGATGTCATATAACACAAAAAATTATTGAATTAGAAAAAATAGTCCTTAGGAATTTTTAAAAATATTATTAGTTTTGCTACAGATAGGGAAAATTTCTATTTGAGCGATGCAAAAATAGAAATTGTACATTTAGAACGACTATTATTTCCAGTAATTTTTTGAATGATGGGGGGACATAAATACCATTTTAATCCACAGACACTATGCTTCGAACCAAAAACGAAGAAGCGGAGCAAAAGTGTAATGTTAATTTTAGGCTTTTTAGTTTTTTTTGTTATTGTATCTATTGCATTCTCAACACTTTTTGTATCTCACTTCGAAACTCCCGAAGTAAAATCATTGCGCAAAGAAAATCAACAGCTTTTATCTCAATATAATTTTCTGAATTCTAAATTGACACAGTTGGAAACCGTACTAGAAGAACTTCAGGTGCGGGACGACAACATTTATCGAGTTGTTTTAGGGAAAAACCCTATTCCGGAAGATGTTCGCAAGGCAGGTTTTGGAGGCGATAACAGGTACGCTTCGCTCGAACAGCTTAGCGATGCAGAAATTGTATTGAATACGTCGAAAAAAATAGATGAGATATCGAAACAGGCTTACATTCAGGCTAAATCGTATGAAGAAGTTTTGAACATTGCCTTGAAAAAAGATCGGGAAATGGCTTGCACCCCAGCTATTATGCCTGTTGCAAATAAGGATCTTGACCATACTTCTTCAGGATGGGGAATGAGGATTCACCCCATTTATAAAGTAAAGATGTTTCACTGGGGGATTGATTTTGTTGCTCCCAAAGGAACAAAAGTTTACGCTACTGGCGATGGAATTGTAAAGGAAACCCCTTCCTTGCGCGATGGTCATGGAAAACATGTTGTTATCGACCATGGTTTCGGGTATTCAACACTTTATGCTCATCTTTCTGGTTTCAATGTTAAGCCCGGAGATAAAGTAAAGCGTGGGCAGGTAATTGGATTCATTGGGAGTACGGGAACTTCAACAGCTCCGCATTTGCATTACGAAGTTAATAAAGATGGAAGAAATGTAGATCCTAAACATTATTTCTTCAAGGATCTTACACCAGAGCAATTTGCTCAGTTGGTTGCCCGCTCGTCTAATAATGGGCAAAGTTTCGACTAATGTAAATCATCGTGCCATACAAACAACCTATAATAGAAAAGCATTTTTACACCATTGGCGAAGTTGCTGAAATGTTTGGTGTGAACCCTTCGTTGATACGGTTCTGGGAAAAAAACTTTGACACGATTTCTCCGCAGAAGAACAAAAAAGGAAACCGCCTGTTTACTAAAGAATCGATAGAGGAAATCAGGCTTGTTTATCATTTGGTGAAAGAGAGGGGAATGACACTAAAAGGTGCCCAGCAAAAGATAAAACAAAATCGCGAAGATGTTGTGAATGAGCACGAAGTGGTTAAGCAACTTAAGAACATCCGTTGGATGTTGGTCGAAATCAAGAATGAACTATAATTTCTCTTGCCTTGAGAATTCATGATATTGTTAATTGCCTAGAAGAATTTGCACCCTCTGCTTTGCAGGAGTCGTGGGATAATTCCGGACTTATTACCGGCAACTTATCTTGGGAAGCTTCTTCTGCATTGGTATCCCTTGATGTCACCGAAGCTGTAGTGGATGAGGCAATTGCCGGGGGAGAAAATCTTATTATTGCTCATCATCCGTTTATTTTTTCTGCGTTGAAGAAAGTTACAGGGCGCACTGAAGCCGAACGTATTCTTATCAAGGCGATTAAACATGATATTGCTATTTATGCAGCTCATACAAGTATCGATGTGGTTAATGGCGGTGTGAGCTATATGATGGCACGGAAGCTCGGTCTTGAAAATGTTGAAACCCTTTCGAAAACTAAAGAGCTGTTGAAAAAGATGGCTGTTTATGTTCCCGTAAGTCACGCAACACTTGTACGTGATGCTATGTTTTCGGCTGGAGCTGGGCATGTGGGAAATTATCGTTCGTGCAGTTTTAATGCTGCTGGAAAAGGAACTTTTATGGCTACCGAAGCGGCAACGCCTTATCTGGGCAGTCAAGGTGAATTTGTTGAAACAGATGAAGTTAAAATCGAAACTGTTTTTCCTTTTTATCTGCAATCGAAAGTCATTTCTGCTATGCTTGGTGTGCATCCTTATGAGGAAGTGGCATATGATGTCATTCCGCTCGACAATCAAGCCGGAAATGTTGGGTTGGGAGTGGCAGGATACCTAAGCGAGGCAGTTAAGGCCGATGTTTTTTTATCACATGTAAAAGATGTGTTTGGATGTGAGGCCGTCAAGTATGCGGGTGATGGGAGCAAGGATGTGCGGAAAATTGCACTATGCGGAGGGGCAGGAAGCTCGTTAATTGCAGAAGCCCGTCAGGCAGGAGCTGATTTATATCTCACCGGAGACATTAAGTATCATCAGTTCTTCGAAGCCGACAATTCTATGGTTATTGCCGACATAGGACATTATGAAAGCGAACAATTCACTAAAGAACTTTTTTTAGAAATAGTTACAAATAAATTTTCTAAATTTGCCATCCGTTTGTCTAATGTGCAAACGAATCCTGTAAAATATTTGTTCTGAATCGATTAATATAAAAATTTACAAGCAACATGACAATGCAAAATCAGAACGTCGCTGGAAAAGAGATGTCCATTGAAGAAAAGTTGAGATTATTATTTGATCTACAGGCTGTAGCTTCCGAAATGGATAAGTTGAAAATACTTCGTGGCGAGTTACCTCTTGAAGTTCAAGACCTGGAAGATGAAGTTGCCGGGCTGAAAACCCGTATAAACAATTATCAGGATGAAATAAAAAATCTTGAAACAGCTGTTGCAAGTCGCAAAGCTGCAATTGTTGAATCGAAAGGGTTGATTGCAAAATACACCGAACAGCAAAACAATGTTAGGAATAATCGTGAGTTCGACTCTCTTTCTAAAGAGATTGAATTCCAGAATCTTGAGATTGAACTCTCGGAAAAGAGGATTAAGGAGTTTACGGCTGAGTTGGAGAAGAAGAATACTGCAATAGGATCTTCTAAAGAGCAATTGAAAGAGCGCGAAGATGATTTGGATCGCAAGCAAACAGAGCTGGAAGAAATTACAGCCGAAACTAAAATTGAGACCGAGCGCTTGAACGAAAAGGCTTCTAAAATTGAAGTCCTTATTGAAGACAGACTCTTGGCCGCTTTTAGGCGTATTCGTAAAAATGCAAGAAATGGTTTAGCGGTTGTTTCTGTTGAACGCGATGCCTGCGGTGGTTGTTTTAATAAAATTCCGCCTCAGCGCCAACTCGACATTGCGTCGCACAAGAAGATAATTGTTTGCGAATATTGCGGGCGAATTCTTGTCGATAAAGACATTCATAATGACGGAACAATTGAAGAATAAATGAAAAAGGCTCCCGAAGGAGCCTTTTTTACATTATATACCGCTGTTAAAATTTTATGTTAGCACCAATCATAAAATGAATTCCTGCTTGGGGAAAGTATCCATCCATCTTATGTCTGCTACCATCGTATATGTATGAGTAAACCCAGGCATTCGTCTCATATTCTTCGTTGAATAAATTCATTACCTGAAGATGTATTTGAATGTCTTTTACGAAACCGGGCTGTATCGTGTAGCTCAATTTAAGATTATTGACCAAGTAAGCATTGAGCGATCGGCTGTTGTTAGAGCTGTTGTCGATGTATTGTTTTCCAACGTATTGCGAGATGAATGATAATTTCAACCGGGGTATCGGCTCATAGTCGATAACACTGTTGGCAACTACCGATGGAGAGAAGGCTATGTTTGTTGTTCCTATCGAAATGCTGTCTTGTCCGCCGGTATCCCAATTGTCAACATACTCCGTAAAGTCGACGATTTTATTGCTGCTCAGGGTTGTATTCAAGTTCCACGAAAGAGTTGGTAGTATCTTCACTCCTGCCGCCAGTTCTATCCCAGTTCGGTAACTTTTGTCGACATTCACCATGATGGCTGAACCCACATCGTTTATTTCGCCGGTTAAAATGAGCTGGTTTTTGTAGAGCATTAAATAGAGGTTTGCCCCTGCCGAGAAATTGTTGCACGAAAGCTGATATCCCATTTCAAAATCATTCAACGTTTCAAATGTTGGCTGTTTGCCATTTGGATCTGCATCGGTAAAATTGCTTCTGTTTGGCTCGCGGTTTCCCACTGCCCAGGAAAGGTATGCCTTCGAGTTTGATGTTGGAAGAAAAGTGATTCCCAGTTTTGGGTTTAAAAAGTCGTAGTTGTGGTCTTGGGTCAAATCTCTAAGATCATCGTCAATTCCATCGATCGAATGCAGGATGTTACGGTATTGAAGATCGGCATAAAGACTCAATTGAGTGCTAATTGCAACATTATATTTTAGGTAGATATTGAAATCGGTTTTTAAGCCAGAACCTCGGTACCATTCAAAATCTTTAGGGTTTTCGCCCATAAATTCAGCCCAAATTACTTTTCCATAATGAAGCCCATCGTAGCGATTCCATCCGGCACCCAGGGTAATATCCGATTTCAGGTGCTTGTAATTCAAAGAGTAAGTGCCGCCGTAGAAATGGTTGTAAAGCCATTTTTGACGAATGAGGTCAGTTGATGTTATTGTGTCTCTGTCTGTTATAAAATTCTTCATTCCATAGTCGCCGAACTCCTGATCTTTTTTGAATTGTTCATAGTAACCTTGTCCGTGGGTGTAGAAAAGAGCAGTATTCATATTGATGCTGGGCCCGAATTTCTGATTGTAAAGGAGTTGATAGTGATCTTGTCGGTAATTGTCGGTTTCGTTTTCGTAAGTGTAGAGGTTGTAGGTTCTGGGGTTTGAAGCCAGCATTTCGGCGGTTTCCTCCGCAGAATACAACCAGTGTTCTTCATAACGTTTCATACCATCAATATCGTTGTTGAGGCGTACCGATGGCACTCCGTTCCATGCCTGGTAAGTTTTCTCTTTGCCAGAGAATACAACCAGCTTAACAATTGATTGACCGGAATAATAACCGCCCGAGAGATAATATGAATTCATTTTAGTAAATGCACGGTCTATGAAGCCATCGGAAGTAATAGCACTAAGCCTGGCATCAAAACTGAAATGATTATTTAGCAAACCGGAACCCGTACTGAACGTGTTTTTGAAGGTATTAAATGATCCGGCAGAACCACTGTATTCACCATAGGGTTCTTCCCTTAAAGTGGTAGTTTGCATATTAATGGTTGCCCCAAACGCGGCTGCTCCTTGGGTTGATGTGCCTACACCCCGCTGAATTTCAACTGTTTCGACTGAAGACGTAATGTCGGGCATATCTACCCAATACACATCGTGCGATTCGGCTTCGTTAAATGGAATGCCATTGATTGTTACATTGATTCGGTTTGCATCGGTTCCACGGATTCTGAAGCCGGTGTACCCAACACCAGCGCCAGCGTCTGATGTGGAAACAAACGAGGGCGTTGTTGCAAGAATATAAGGGATATCCTGACCGATGTTCTTTTCTCTGAGTACGTTGGCAGTTAGGCGTGACGAAGCTACTGGCGCATTTACTCCGGCACGTGTGGCATAGACGAATACTTCATCAGTCATTACTTCGCTCTTCTGAAGGGTAATGGCAAGATGTAGGTCTTTGCTCAGGGTAATTTCGGTTGAGTAGGGTTGGTAACCGATAAATGAGACATTAAGCTGATACCGCCCATTTTTGAGTTTTGGAAATAAGAACTCTCCGTTTTCATTAGAGATGGCACCCAAGGAGGTACCTTTCATAACAATTGTGGCTCCGGGGAGAGCTTCGTTCTCGGTCGTGGTAATTCTTCCCGATAAGTTTGATTGGGCAAAACCCAGTACCCCGGTTAGTAAGATTAATACTGAAAATAAAAGTTTCATTGTAATAAAGATTTTGGTTAAACAAATAACCAATGAGGCAGGAATTTACATCCTGAAAACACCTTCCCTTCGCCGGTACTAGCCGGATCAGGTTCAGAGGGTATGATCTCAGCCCTTAATTTTTAACCCCGCTTAAATGTCGTTGAGAGAAGGTTGCTTCAGATGAAAACACACTGAAATTATCTTCTCAATACACTGGATGCAGGATTTTTATGGGCACCCCATTGTGTAAAATATCGATACAAAGATATAGTATTTGTTCCCGAAGAACCAAATTAAGCCAATTTGCTTAGGACTTTTATTGCAGAGAATTAACCTCGTCGAATTCTTTTAGAGTATTCTTTAGTTGTTTCAAGTACTTGCCGTAGAGTCGGTTGAAGAATAAATGAAACAAGAAGTAGTAAATTGAAATTACAATACCCAATGTTAACAGAAATGACATACCAATAATCAGCCATTTGAAAAATGAAATATTAGAGATGTTGAGTTGCTGGGCAACAGTTTGAGAATTGAATCCTGAAATAAATCCGGTACTAAATGCGACTGTGATGTTTAAAAGGATTATTATCAGTATTATATAAAACATGGTTTTATACAGATTTAGAGTCCTGATATGCAGGGTGATTTTTTTCTTAAGGTTGATTTGAGTACTGTTTTGTTTTTCAATGCGGTTGTAATTAACCCAAAAGACAATTATGGCAACAATAATTAGCAGGTATGTAAACCCTTCAATGGCTGTCATCCAGTTTACCAAATTACCTGAGAGGGTGGGCTCTGAGATAATTTTTTCGAGCTTTGGGGTAACCCGCATTTCAATGGCAACCCAAAGTCCAATCCAAGCCAAAATTATAATGAGCCCAATACGGATATTTCGTCCAATTTTCTCAGTAATATCGAGAGTGCGGTTCTTTAGTAACGTGTCAATATCTTCCTGATTGAGTTGTCTTTTCTCGTTTTCGGAAGAAATTTTGTCCCATGTTTTCTTTAAATCTTCTAATTCCATTATGCTTCCTCCTCCATGAGTTTTTTTAATTTGCCCTTAATCCGGTTCATTTTTACGCGAACATAATTTTGCGTGATGCCTATTATCTCCGCAATTTCCTCGTACTTTTTATCTTCAAGGTACAGCAGGACAATCGATTTCTCAATTCTGGATAATTTTGCAATGGCTTTGTGTAACACTTTTACTTGGTCTTCGAATGTGTCGTCATAAATTTCATCGGGAATAAGATAGATGCTTTTCCCAATTTCGCTTCGGTCGGGCCGTTTCTTGTTCTTTTTAAAATGGGTAATGGCGGTGTTAAGCGAAACCTGATACATCCATGTCGATACTTTCGACTCGTTGCGGAATGTTGGGAATGAACGCCATAACTGGGATACAATTTCCTGAAAAAGGTCTTGCCGGTCTTCATGTGTGTCACAATAAATGCCACAAACTTTGTGGATTATCCCTTGGTTTTGGGTTACAATATTTAGAAACACATCTTTCACTGGCATTATCCCTTAAAAAAGACCATTAGAATTGACCCGATAAACATTCTCTGTTTGCAATAATTACACAAATTACTAATTCTTACTAGCTTGAAACAGAATGATCTTCACATTTTTTGTTTTCAAATATCTTTGTGTTGAACATTCTGTTTTACGATATGTAGCATATTTGGCAAGAAAATTACACTTTGAGCATTTTTAATTGATTTATTTCTGCCTGAGTCAGAAAACGCCATTTCCCCCGCGGCAGGTTCTTTTTGGTTAATCCGGCAAAATATACTCGGTCGAGTTTTGTCACCTCATAGCCAAGATGCTCGAAAATGCGGCGTACAATGCGGTTTCGGCCCGAGTGGATTTCGATGCCAATTTCGCGTTTGTCTTCTTCATCGACATAATTAATTGAGTCGGCTGCAATTGGACCATCATCGAGATCGATACCCCGGGCAACTGACAGAAGGTCGTTTTTGGTTAGCTGTTTATTAAGGGTGGCCTGGTATATTTTTTTCCGGGAATGACTTGGGTGGGTTAGCTTCTTCGCCAAATCGCCGTCGTTGGTAAAGAGCAGCAATCCTGTGGTATCGCGGTCGAGCCGGCCAACAGGATAAATTCTTTCCGGGCAAGCGTTGACAACTAATTCCATAACGGTTTTGCGCTCCTGTGGGTCATCGGTAGTTGTAACGTAACCTTTGGGTTTGTTGAGTAACAGGTAAACTTTTTTCTCCGGACAAAGAGATTGCCCGTTGAAACGAACATCATCGCTTAATGAGACTTTGGTGCCTAGTTCGGTGGTAATTTTCCCGTTGACAGTGACACATCCCGTGTTGATATATACATCGGCCTCGCGACGTGAACATACGCCTGAATTAGCAAGGAAGCGGTTCAATCTAATTTTTTCATCGGGACGGAAGCCTCTTTTGGCTGGAGTTGAAAGGGTTGGTTTCTTTCTTTCTACTACGGGCTTTTCTGTTTTTCCGGTTGATATAACTTCAACACGACTGTTCCTTTCGATGCCTTTGCCCGCCTGTTTGCTTGTAGCTTTGTTGGCTGGCTTTGATTTTATTCGGCTATCGCTCTTTTTTTTAGCTATTTGGGCTGGTGTGGTAGTTTTTCTTTTTAACTGGCTATTACCTGTTTTGTTACTTCTCATCGTTATTCTAATTTTTTGCAAAGGTCGCATTTTTTTTGTTTAGAATATAATATTGTTCTTGAGAAAGAACCTCTTGTAAGATAATATGTTATATCAATAGATTATTTTTAATTTTTGTAAGAAGGGGCAGAAGATAGCTTGAAAGTTATTAAGGGTAATTTTGAAAATTGAAGCGATACATTTTATCTTTGGAAACAATATAAACACTGGTTTTTTGAGAAAAGTAATCCGAAATATTATCCTTGTGTTCAATATTTGTGTTGCACTGGCGTTGTTGGCATCTTACCTGGTGTCGGAGGTTAACCCTGTAAAGTTTTGGATTCCATCTGTTTTAGGCTTAGCTTTCCCATATTTGCTTCTAATTAATGTTTTGTTTGTCTTCTTTTGGATGTTTTTCAAACGTCAGTTTATTTTGATTTCAGCGGTATGTATTGTTATCGGAATGCACATCAATACCAGCTATTTTCAGTTTTTGCCTAGGCATACTGCTCGAAAAGAAGGAATTAAAGTATTGAGTTATAACGTGCAAAATTTTTATTCTTACCTCGAAAAAAAGAAGGATAATGACGCTATTATTGATTTTATTGCAGCGCAAAAGGCTAACATTATATGCTTGCAGGAAACAAAACTTCAAAAAGAAGGAGATCTGAATCCTATTAAGTTAAAAAGCATGTTCCCGGGTATTAAGCACTGTCAGTTGGCGCACCAAAGCAAGTGGGGAGGGCCAGTTACTTTTACCAGTTACCCCATAGTTTCGATGGGGGAAATTCGTTTTGAAGACACAAAGAACATGGTGATTTTCACTAATATTAAGATTGGTAACGATACCGTGAGGGTGTATAATTGTCATTTGCAGTCGTTTGGAATTAATACATCTGCATATTCTGTTATTGACGATCCCGGCCTTGATTCTCAAAAGATGAAGGAAATGCGTACAATTGCTTCAAAACTTAAGTGGGGGAATATTTATCGGGCGAAGCAAGTTGTGAAATTAAGCGGGCATATTGCTGCATGTCCTTATTCCGTAATTGTTTGCGGCGACTTTAATGACACTCCTATTTCGTTCACATACGGCGAAATTAGCGCCAAATTGAAGGATTCTTTTGTTGAATCGGGGAGTGGTGTTTCAAATACTTACCGGGGCAAGCTTCCTCAGAATCGTATCGATTATATATTTCATTCGAAGCACTTTAAGGCATACAACTATACCCGACACAAGGTTGAATTCTCCGATCATTATCCAATAAGTACGTTTCTTGTGCAAAAGAAAAAGTAGGAAGTACAGGTTGTAGCTATTCTTTGATTAAAAGCACCACAGCATACGACGAAATGCCTTCTTCGCGGCCAACGAAGCCTAATTTTTCAGTGGTTGTGGCCTTAACCGATATATTTGAAAAGGGAATATCCATTACCGAGGCAAGTCTTTCGCGCATGGTTGGAATATAATCTTTTAGTTTAGGGCGTTGGGCGCAAATAGTAGAGTCGATGTTGCCAACGCGGTATCCCATGGAGCAAACAAGCTCACAGCACTTTTTAAGCAGTATCTTACTGTCGATGTTTTTGTAGGTATTATCGTTGTCGGGGAAGTGTTTGCCAATGTCGCCAAGCGCTAAAGCACCAAGCAGGGCGTCGCATATTGCATGGATGAGCACATCACCATCGGAATGGGCAACAGTACCTTTTTCGTGTTTAATTTTTATGCCTCCCAGCCAAAGCGATTCGCCTGCAGCCAAAGCATGCACGTCGTACCCGTTGCCCACTCTGATGTCCATGTTATTTTCTCCCTTTCTTTTTTCCTTGTTTCTGGAAATCGTCAAGGTCGAAACCGAGGGTAAACCTCAATGTATTTTCCAGAGGGCTTTGTCTCCTAAGGGTATAGATATAAGAGAAATCGAGCGAGAAAACGTTCATTTTGAGGCCAGCTCCAAACGAAAGATATTTTCTGTCGCCCTTATCTTTTGCTTCATTAAAAAACCCGGCACGAATAGCAAATTGGTTGCTGTACCAATACTCGGCACCGAGCGAAAGGGTAATTTCAGATAACTCTTCTGAAAAACCGCCCGGGGCATCGTGTAACGACGTAAAAATCCCTTCGATAGGACCAAGGTCTTGATTTCCTTCCTGTGAGAATACTAGTCGACCATCGATAGTGTCAAGGACAGGAGAGGGTACAAGCAGTTTGTTCAAATCGACTGAAAAACTCATTTTATTGTATTGGTCAATCTCTGTTGAATAGTTACCACCAATCTTCAAATTAGTAGGAATAAAATCTTTATAAGCTCCGTTGTCGTAGGTTATTTTTGCACCAATGTTAGAAATGTTGATACCCCCTGATATGACTGAATTTTTGCGGTTTTTGTAAATCTTTTTATTATAGAAAAATGCCACGTCGGCTGCGTATGAAGTACCAGCTTCGAGGTCGGCATCAATTATCCCGTTGTAAATATCGGAGAGGATGAAACGTAGGGCAACCGCTCCCGACCAGTTGTCGGACAGTTTTCTGCTATACCCGAAGTCAACCGCGAACTCATTAGGGTTCGATGAGCCATCGGGGGTTCCGTTAATAGTGAAAAGGTCCATAGAGCCTAAGTCGAAGTAACGCAAGCTTGCACTCAGCGCCTGAATGTCGTCCAATTGATGATATCCCGTCAGATAGGCAAGATCCATATCTTTCACCAAGCTACGCAGCCAGGGAGTATATGATAAAGCGATACCAGAGCGGCTTTCAGTGAATACATATTTTGCCGGGTTCCAATACTGTGAATTAACATCAGGGCTGGTTGCTACCCCAACATCACCCATTGCTCCGCCCCTTGAGTCAGGGGCAATGGCCAGGAATGGAACTGCCGAACTAACAACATTCGATCCGGTTGCTGAATATTGAGCGCGGGCCATATTGCCCGATAATACAAGTAAAACTATAAGAATAAGAATATTACGTTTCATTCGTCAAAAGTTATTTACTATTATTTTATGTCTTCTTTTCTAGAATAAATGCAAATCAAAAAATTAACTGTCCCAAAAATAGAATAACGGTTCGAATTTTTAGTTATTGCTTCGGTTTAAATTATTTATTTACCACAACCATTTTCCCGGCACCATGTGCTGTCAATCCGCTTTGGCTTTTTAATTTTACTTGATAAACGAGCCATTGATGCCTGTTTACCGGCAATGCTTCTTCAAATAAGTTCCAGCGTACTTTCAGAGTAGTAGTTCGGCTTGAGGGAACTGACATTTCCGATATGTTGGCAATTTTTTGTCCGCTCAGAGTGTATATGTCAATTCCGATATTGAAAATGTCACCAGGCAAATTATGGTCGATCACAAAATCGGTGTACGACGAAACCGGATTGGGCATGTTGCACACCGATGTGATCTTAAACCCGTTGTCAACAATAAAGTAAGTTTCTTTTTCAGCCGAATTGTTCTGCACATCCCAAATTTTCACCCAGATTTTATGTTCTCCCGGTTCAAGACCTTCAATTGGATATATTATTCTTCCTTTTTGATAGCTGTCTGAAATGTTTGAAAAATAGTTATTTAAGATTATTGGATTTGAATAATCGCCGTCAATTACAGCAACCAGGTCGTGCCCAATCCCGGCTCCAGCTGCATTAATGCCACTTTCGTCAAAGATGTTCACCCAAAGCAACGCGCTCGAAGAAATTTTATCGTAGGGCTTAAAGTCTTCATTATTCATGAAGAGTTCAACTTCGGGAGGGGTATTTTCGGTTATCGGGTTGTTTCCCGAACCACCAATATTGATATTGGTTACAGCTCCATTGGCATCGTGTTCGTTGTCGGTGGCGTAAAATAATATTTTTCCCGGGCCAATATTATACGATATATCTTTGGGTACAATAAACGTTAACTGAAATTTACCGTCTACAACCGATGATTCCCCTTTGTAAATTACATTATTCTGAACCGGATATTCGAACGGTGTTCCTCCGTCGTTGGCAAGAGTCTGGGCTATTTGTTCCTTATCAAAAATTGTTGTGTTTACTTTCCCATTAAAATTTGGGATCAGATTGTCATTGTGGTCGGTTATCGAGCCTTCAATAGTCACTTTTTCGAGTGCGCCAAGGGTGATCCTGTTTGAATCTATTTCAACACCGTTTATTTTATCAACGCAGACATTGAATTTTGGGAAAGCCAGACGTAGCGTTGGGTCAGCAAGTAGAACGAATTTTGATTTGTTTTCATCATTTTTGGCTAAGGATGCTTTAGCATTTCGCATAACATCGCCAAGCCTTAATTTTTCGCCCATTTCATCGTGTTTAAAAATATTTTTGTAGAAAAGTTTGCTAAGTTCTTGGTTGCTATCACCAAATACAACTCGCGTAGTGGTGAAAATAGCAACAGCACCTCCCGAAGGGTTAAGCAATACATTTTCGCCAGCCGATGTTTCGTATGCATCGAAAGGTCCAAACTCGCATGTTGCTGTAAGAAACAGAGAAAGGGACTGGCTGTTTTTCCACGAGGAAATATCTTTAGTAACTACAATGTTTTCGCTAGCCATGGCATTCGGGTTTCCATGCCCAATATAATTAACGATCAGTGCGCCATCGTTAATCGTTTCGTTTATTTCTTTATTTGCATCGGGGTAAGAGAATCCTCCTGAGGTTGCTACTTGCTTATAGGCATCTATGTAGATCTTTTTTGACGAGAAACCTGGCCAATTCGTGTGAAGAATGGTGTTGATTTCTTCAGCATCTTTCATATATGCGTTACCATCTTCATCATCGGCAATTAGGCATACTGTATTTCTCCACGATCCAAGGGTCTCGTTACTTGAGTATTTAATAATTTTATCGATAACGATTTCAGCTTGGTTTTCGGTTGCACAGGGAATCCGACCAAGCCCGATGTCGATGAACCCCGAGTTTTCGCCTTCGTCCTCATCCAGAAGTCCAAAGAAATCGTCGCTAACAAAAGAAGATCCTTTGGTTAAAGAACCCACCGATTGATATGTTGGGATATAGTTGTTGAATTTTTCTTTGTCGGTGCTGCGGTTGTTATATGAGCCGTCTCCCATAAGCAGTGCGTATTTAAATGTTGTTGCCGACGCTTTGTTCCGAGAAAAAAACATCCGGAACATATTCCGGATTGCAGCAATATCAGGTAACCCGGAAGAAAATTCGTTGAACACTTCGGTTGTGGTAACTACCAAAACACTAAGATTGTCGGAAGTTCGCCTGAATTCTGCCAGTCTTTCGGCTTGTTCGGCAAAGTTGGGATGGGTAACAATTATGAAATCATAATTAGGAAGCCCGTGAATATTTTGGTTTGGAACATTTGCTGAGAACTGGGGTTCGGGGAAATTGCCATTAACAGGGTCAAACACCAAATATTCGCCAACAATTCCACCTGAGCATTTTATTGATGTGGTGTTGTTTGTGTTGTTGAAAGTAGAAAAAACTTGCTTTGGTTCAAGTGGGGAAGTAACGTTCCACACAATAGTATTATTATTGGTGTTTTCAATTCGGTATTCAACTGTTGTGTAATTTCTTACATCGGCATTCCTGAAATCAGTTTGGCCCGATGAAAGTTGAAGCCTGGAGGGTACGGCAAGCGTTATGTTGTCGATATAAGCTTTACTGCCTTCGCCATTGTCGGGGGCAGAATAGGTAAAGTCAAGCGTAATATTACTTTTTGCTGGTATGTTTAATACCGATTTGACAAGATAGGCGTAATCAGCTCCGTCAGAACTTATGTTTACTGCCCGGTAGTCGATAGAATAGGAATTCGTACTATTTGCTTTGACGTTCATTTTTGAACCTTCGGAGCAGCGTGCGCCGGAATTTACAATCACTGATGCCAATTTCCCATCTATAGCATTTTCAAAAGAGAAAGTATAGGTTTTACGCAAGCCAGAAAGCAGTAAGTCGCTGAACCATAGCCTTCCTGAATTGATCAGGTTGATTTCTTCTTTTTCGTAATGGGCTAAGGCAGTGTATGTAGAAATTGTTGTGTCTGCATTTTCTGCAGGAACTTCGAGGCCTGATGGTGCCGGTGAGGGGGAAATGTCAGAAGATAAGTAGAAAAATGTAGAATCACTATATAGATTAATTGTATGATCAAATGTCGAAGCTGAACTATTGTAACTCCAGCTTGTTGAACCTGGCGAGTAAAAGAATATACAATTTGCTCCGCTTTTGTCTTTTGTATGTATAACAGGTAGTTGTGTCAAATCATCTGGATAGGGCAAATAATTCATTTTGGGCAGCATGAAACCACCGTTACTGTACACAGCCACATTCGATGGATTTGATATGCCCATACTATTTAATTTATTGTAGCTGAGTTTTACAATCCCCCTATTTGTTGTCGACACTTTAATCCATTTTCCTGTTGCCAAAACAGAAGTATTAGCATACGTTGTACCATTCTTCTCTGATATAAGGTCAGTAGCACCCAACCCTCTTGCGTAAACATCAGTTGTGTAATGTGTTACGAGGAGAAAAAATGCAAGTAAGGATGGTAAAATATTGTGTCTCATTTTATTTTTCTTTAAAAAACGGGTTCAAAATTAAAATATTGTAGGACGAATTTTATTTGGTAGGGATCAAAATAAGTAAAATGAAACAACGTTTTCTCACAAATGGTTGAGTAGATTTCAATTTAAAATTTATTTTTGTGTTTTATTTAAGAAAAAAATTGAATTTTATTGAACTAAAGAAAATGATTAAATACAATAAGTATTGGTCATTTTAGTTATATTTGTTGCTAAACATTGTAATTATTTGGAAAATGAGACAAATTACATTGATTCTGATAATGTTGCTTCTGGTCTTTACAGGTTGTAATAGTTCAAAGACGAAGAAAAGTCCGCTGTCAAAAACCGGAGGTCAGCCTTCTCGCACTACAGGGTGGCAAGCAAACGATATGGAAGTGTTTGGTTTTACTGACCCGGCCTATATAGAGCAACAGACTGGTCCTGGTTTGGTATTGGTTCAAGGTGGAACATTTACCATGGGTAGAATCGACGAAGATGTAATGCGCGATTGGGACAATACCCCTCGTCGTGTTACTATTGCTTCTTTCTACATGGACGAAACCGAGGTAACCAATCTCGATTATAGGCAGTATCTGGCATGGTTGAGGTATGTATATCCCGGAAATTCTGAAGTATATCAAAAAGCATTGCCCGACACCTTGGTTTGGCGAGAAGAACTGGCTTACAACGAACCCTGGGTGGGTAATTACCTCAGACATCCATCATATAGTAATTACCCCGTAGTTGGTGTAAGCTGGATTCAGGCAAATAATTACTGTAAATGGAGAACTGACCGTGTAAATGAATATCTTTTAGTAGAAAACGGATACCTTGCCCTTGACTCTGCTCAGCGCGATGCCAACACTTTCTCAACTGAAGGATACCTGATGAACCATTATCAGGGAACTCCGGGTCAATATGACGAACGGATTCGTTGGGAAAATGGTTTATTGCTTCCTAACTACCGACTTCCGACCGAAGCTGAGTGGGAATATGCAGCCCTTGGGCTTATAGGCGAAGCCGATGGCGAATTGCTTACACAGCGTAGAATGTATCCTTGGTCGGGTACTTTTATCCGTGAAGACCAGAAAAATGCCAAAGGTCAGATGAGGGCAAACTACGTCAGAGGACGAGGCGACTACATGGGTATGGCCGGGGCTCTTAATGATGCTGCTGACATAGCTGGCGATGTATTTTCTTATGCTCCCAATGATTATGGTATATATTGTATGGCAGGTAACGTGAACGAATGGGTTGCCGATGTTTATCGTCCCTTAACTCCGTTCGACGTAGAAGAATTTCAACCTTTCCGTGGAAATGTTATTACAGAATACCGTCGCGATGCTCAAGGTAATGTTCTTTTTAATGATTTAGGACAGCCTGTTCTCGACACTGTTGCCGATTATCGTAACTATGGTGATGGCGATTATCGTTCACTGACCGATCAAAGCAAATGGCTGCAAAAGCAAGATTCTCTTTCAACTAACTACATGTATGTTCAAAGTAAAAGCGCTGGTGTAATCAGTTCAATGATTACCGACCGTGAAAGAGTTTATAAAGGTGGTTCATGGCGTGATCGTGCGTATTGGTTGAATCCAGGCTCAAGGCGTCACCTCGATGAAAGAGATGCCCGTGCCGATATCGGTTTCCGTTGCGCGATGACCCGTCTCGGCCCTCCTATTCAAGGAAAAACTTCAAAAAAATAAATATAAGATCCTGCTGAAAAATCAGCAGGATTTTTTTTAACAATGAAACCTAATGGACCGAACTATTCAATATTTATATTTGCTGTATAAGAAAAATCAACGGGTATTTACCGATAGCCGTCAGGCATCTGGAGGCGGGATTTTTTTTGCATTGAAAGGCGATAATTTTGATGGAAACGATTTTGTTGAAAAAGCCATTGCCCAGGGTGCTGATTATGCTGTATCTGACCGCAAAGATTTTATTGGAAATGAAAGTGTTATTTATGTTGAGGATACTTTAAAAGCGCTTCAGCTTTTAGCCAATTACCACCGGCGGCAGCTTTCAATCCCAGTTCTTGCTATAACTGGAACCAATGGTAAAACCACTACCAAGGAGTTAATATCTAGTGTTTTGGCTGCGAAATACAATGTTTTGTTTACTCAGGGAAACCTCAATAATCACATTGGAGTGCCACTTACTCTGTTGAAGATTACCGATGAACACACGCTGGCTGTTATCGAAATGGGGGCAAACCACCCGGGTGAAATAGATTTTTTGTGTACTATAGCAGAACCTGATTATGGGTTGATTACCAACGTGGGGCGTGCTCACCTCGAAGGGTTTGGCTCGTTTGAGGGGGTGAAAAAAACCAAAGGTGAATTATACCGGTTTGTAGCAAAATCGGGCAAAGCGCTTTTTGTTAATGTCGGGAATGAGCATTTATTAAAGATGCTTCCGGAGGGAGTTGAGAAAATTACTTATTCGCAGGCTGACAACAACGCAATGTTAGTCGGCGAAGTTGCCAGTGATGGGTTGTTGCTGGTAGCGAAAGTATTATTTTCCAAGGGTTGGCTCTACATTAAAACAAACCTGACAGGAGCATATAATCTCGAAAATGTGTTGGCCGCTTGTTGTGTCGGTTCATATTTCAATGTCGATCCTTTGCTTATTCAAAAGCAAATCGAAAATTATGTACCTTCAAATAACCGGTCTCAGGTGATGAAGCTAAACAGCAATGTGATTATTGTAGATTGTTATAATGCAAACCCTTCGAGTATGGAGGTTTCGGTGCGGAATTTTATGCAAATGAAAAGCCAGTCGAAGACTATGATCCTTGGCGATATGCTTGAGCTTGGTGATGAATCGGAGGCAGAACACAGAAAAATTGTTGAGTTGGTTTTATCGTCGGGTATTGATGATGTGTATTGGATTGGTAATAATTTTTCGCAGGTAGCTCCTGATTCAGCAAAGAAATTTGATCGGGTTGATGATTTATTGCCCGTGTTGGGGAAGATGAACTATCAAGATCGGATGATTCTCATTAAGGGTTCGAGGGGTATACAATTGGAAAAAGCAATTCCGGTTTTTAACTTGACAACTTAGATATTTTAAACCTTCACTCCGGCTAGTTTGTTCAAAAGCAAAAAAAGTCCCGCGTTGGCGGGACCTGATTAGTCTTTTGTTACACCCAAAACTTCTTTAAACGCTTGCTCGAAAGTTTCTTTCGGAAGAGCACCCATTGCCATTTGTGGTTTGCCTTCTTTGGGGACAAACAATAGCGACGGAATGCTTTGTATGCCGAACATCGCAGCTAATTCACGTTCCTCTTCGGTGTTCACTTTGTAAATATTTAGTTGAACGTGAATAATACCGTCAGCCACATCTAAACATTTGATTATTAACAGCTGATTGTTCGTAAGTTCCGGATTATATACCATAAAAAATGCAAGGTTTTCGGTAAATTGGCAGAAAACCTTGCAGAAATGATCGGAAAAATAGAAAAGAACCCTCAATTAGAGATGTTCAAAGTCCCACTCAAGCAATTCATTAACGAAGGCCATGAACTGGTACTACTTTCCCGGAAAATCGACTGGGAACAGCTTCAATCAGAGCTAAGCGTATACTATTGCGGGGATAATGGTAGGCCGTGCATACCTATCCGCACCATTGCGGGCATCGTTCTTTTGAAGCGGATATTTGACGAAAGTGACGAGAGCATATTGGACAGATGGGTAGAAAACCCCTATTGGCAATATTTCTGTGGGGAAGTTTATTTCCAGTACGAGCCTCCTTTTGACCGGACTGAACTGATCAAGTTCCGCAAACGGATTGGCGAAGAAGGCTCGGAAAAACTGCTCAAAATGTCGGTTCAACTGTTCACCAAGAAAGAGTTCCAGGAAGATGAGGTTTTGATCGATACAACAGTGCAGGAGAAGAACATCACTTACCCTACGGATGTAAAACTACAAAAGAAAATTATCGAGAAGTGCAGGGAGATTGCGGTCAAAGAAGGGATCGAACTACGGCAGACTTACCGGAGGGAACTGAAACAGCTGATGATAGACCAGCGTTTCCACAACCATCCCCGGCGGAGGAAGAAGGCATTGGCAGCTGCCCGCAGGATAAAAGTCATTGCCGGAAGGGTTATGCGCGACGTTGAAAGGAAAATGGACAACAACCAAAAAGAAAAGTACGCACCACAACTTGATATTTTCAACAAAGTATTGGCACAGGAAAGGAGCAGCAACGATAAGGTTTACAGTTTGCACCAACCCCATGTGAAGTGCATCGCCAAAGGGAAAGAGGCGAAGAAGTATGAGTTTGGGAACAAAACATCGATCGTAAAGACGAAGAAATCGGGGATCATTGTTGGGGCAATGGCATTTATCGACAATGTTTACGATGGCGACACCCTGTTGCCACAATTGGAACAAACGGAAAGGATCACCGCTCACAAACCCAAAGTAGGGATTGCCGACAGGGGCTACAAAGGGCGAAAGTCCGTAAACGGGGTACAGATCGTAATCCCTGCAAAATTGCCAGCTTATGCGACCAATTATCAAAAGCAGAAAGCAAGGAAACGGTTTAGGGCAAGGGCGGGGATCGAACCGACGATCGGACATCTCAAACAAGACCACCGGATGGGCAGGAATTACCTTTTGGACGAGCAGGGCGATTTGGTCAATACCCTGCTGGCGGCGGCAGGGTTCAACTTAAGAAAAATGCTCCAGCGGTTGAAGGCTGGAGCACTTGATATTTTTGTCAGATTTATCTGGCGTATTTTTGCCATGGGTTGGAACCCCAAATATGCGTTTTAAAAAAACATGGGTTTTTCACGTTCGACTATTTAGCTTTTTACCATATTCTTGCTGAAGTTGTTCTAGCACAGGGGCAATCATTTTACAGGGGCCGCACCAATCGGCATAAAAGTCTATTAAACAAGGGGCATCGCCTTCAAATTTCCAATCTTTATTTTCCTCAAAGTTGAAAACTTTATTTTTAAATGTGTCGATAGTTAAATGTTCTAACATAGTATTTGTTTTTTAGTTGTTTCTTACTTGAGTTATATGTATTACACGACAAAGATAGAGCGGCGTTTTTCATTTTTCTGTTACTTTTGTCACATAGCATTTTATTGTCAGGGAGCAAGCAATGATGGATTTTTCAAAGCATATTGATTCTGTTGTTTTCAAGGCTGTTGCAAAACAAGTACAGGAGTTGGGGGTTGAGGCCTATGTAATTGGCGGTTTTGTGAGAGACTTGGTTCTTGGCAGGCCATCTAAAGATGTCGATTTTGTTACCACTGGCGATGGTATTGAGTTGGCAAGCAAAGTTGCCCATTCTCTTAATCCACGCATAAAAGTGAATTATTTCAAAAATTTTGGAACGGCACAGTTCAATTACCAGGGGCTTGATTTTGAATTTGTTGGTGCAAGGAAAGAATCGTATTCCCGAGACTCGCGAAAGCCAGTTGTTGAAAGAGGAACACTGGAAGACGATTTAAACCGTCGCGATTTTACAATTAATGCAATGGCGATTAGTTTAAACGGCAATTCTTTTGGACAACTCATCGATCCGTTTAATGGATTACATCATATCGATATAAAATTGATTAAAACGCCTCTCGATCCGGAGATAACTTTCGACGACGACCCCTTGAGAATGATGCGTGCCATTCGGTTTTCAGCCCAGTTGAGCTTCTCTATCGAAGAGGAAACGTTTAATGCAATTGCAAAATATAACGAACGAATCTCTATCGTTTCAAAAGAAAGGATCGTAGACGAGTTGAATAAAATAATGCTGTCGGCAAAGCCCTCGGTAGGTTTTAAACTCATGGATAAAGCAGGGCTCCTGCCTCATATATTGCCTGAAATGTCCCGGATGAAAGGTGTTGAGGTAAAAAACGGGATAGGCCATAAAGACAATTTTCATCATACACTGGAAGTACTCGACCAATTGTCAAAAAAATCAGACGACTTATGGCTGAGATGGTCAGCTCTTTTACATGACATAGCCAAGCCTCTTACCAAGAAGTTTGTTGAAGGGCAGGGGTGGACTTTCTATGGACATAACTACTTGGGAGCTAAAATTATTCCTGGCATTTTCAAGCGACTTAAACTTCCTCTCAACGAAAAAATGAAGTTTGTTCAGAAGATGGTGGGCTTACACATGAGGCCAATTGTACTTAGCGAAGAAGAAGTTACCGATTCGGCCGTAAGGCGGTTACTTTTCGAGGCAGGAGATGATATTGACTTACTTATGACTCTTTGTGAGGCCGATATCACTTCGAAAAATGAAGAAAAAGTAAATACTTTCCTGAATAATTTTCAACTGGTACGCAGTAAACTGAAAGATATTGAAGAGCGAGATGCTATTCGTAATTTTCAGCCACCGGTATCGGGAGAGACTATTATGAGTACATTTGGAATTGGTCCGGGCCGGGAAGTTGGAATTATCAAAAACACCATAAAGGAAGCAATTTTGGATGGTGAGATACACAATAACTTTGAAGAAGCATTTCAGCTGATGCTGAAGCAAGGAAAAGAATTGGGCTTGCTTCCAAAGAATCAGAAAGGGTAAAGGTATAAAATTGTGCAACCTCAAAAAGTTGTACTCAATAATCTGAGTTAATTCCGAGTAAAAACACTGACCGAACGGGGTTAAAAGTATCATTATTAATTGTATTATCCTTATTTGCAGGATTTTGATTTGCGGACTGTTAAAATAATATCTTCGCAACTTTTAACCATCTCGAATACTTTTTTTTTAATATTTTTGGAGTTTGTTAAAAAGTGTTATCATTTTAAAATGACAAGACGCAATGGCTAAAAGGAAATTTTTATGGAGCATTCTGGTGCTTCTGATCATATTTTTTTCATGCAAAGACGACCAAGATAAATATGCCCGTCCTGAATGGTTAGCAGGGAAAGTATATTCTCAAATTGAGGATGTTGATGAACTTTCAGAATTTGCTAAATGCATAAAGATCGTTGGCTACGATTCTGTAATTAACGTTTCGGGGAGTTATACCGTATTTGCACCAACCAATGATGCAATAAAACAGTACTTGCAAAAGAATAATTATAGTTCGGTTGACGATATTCCTAGGGCAAAGCTATTAGAGATAGTTAAATATCATATTGTACAAAACCCATGGAGCCGGGATCAGTTACGTTCACTTGACGTTAACGGTTGGATTGACCCGGAAGATGAGGAAAATGATGAACCACGAGGGTTTAAGAGGCAAACCTTGTTGCTGCGCGATAACTTCAAATGCGGAGTCAAAGTATTGGATCAAGAAAAGAAGATGCTTATGATTATTGACTCTTCAACGACAACTTGGAACCGTAGGGTCATTACCGATTCGCGAAAGTTCGCTCCGATTTTTTATGCTGAATATTTCGGAATTTATAATTTGCAGCTTTCTGATTATGCATTCTACTTTGACCGGCAATTTGAAAATGCCGACGATATGTATTATGTTGATGCTAAACTTCTGGGGCAGGAGATTTTTGCTGAAAACGGCTTTATACATAGAATTGATAGGGTTGTTGAACCATTGCTCAATGCAAATGAAATTTTAACTTCTACTACGGATGATTACGATTACTCAAAATTTTTAAATTTAGTAAACCAATTCCCATCTTTGAATTGGAACTCTGACAAAACATATGATCAGGAAGGTGCCGATCTGGGCTTGGCGGTTGATTCACTTTTCGATTTAACGTATCCAGAACTTACATTCAATATAAATAGTGAAAAGACTAAAGCTATTTCGGGTGGAGCGGGTCTACCCAGTGATGTAACCATCCGGTTTCACCACGGATTGATTGCACCAACCAATGAGGCTTTCGATAAGTTCGTCAATCAATATATTGTAGGTTTTAATCAATGGGGATCTCTCGAAAAGGTACCGTATAAAATCCAGAAAATTATTGCTAACACTTATTTTTCAGGGAACCCGATTTATGAAAGCGATATTGCCAATGGGTTTTATAACGGAGAAGGAGATATCCTGCGCCTCGACCGTTCAACGGTTGTTCAAAAGCAATTTGGAAGTAACTGTACATTTATAGGAGTGAATGAACCTATTGTTCCCCGTGCGTTTAAAAGTGTTACAGGTCCCGTGTATCGTCAAACCGGCTATTCAACAGTAATGAACGCTATTGAATTTTCGGGCTTGCTTTCGGCTTTGAAACGAGAAGGGAAAAACTATGGACTATTTGTTGTACCAGACAGCCGATTGAAATTTGACTCAACATTGCTGTTCTATCCAAAGATGAGAGCCAATGACTATGAGGAATTTAGAGCCTATCAAAGAGCTAAGCAAGGGAATAGGGCGTTTTTCCTTTCGGCAAACGATATCAGGTTGTTGCTTTTGAACCAAGTTACTGTTGATTTGCCAACAGGAAGTGCCAATAAAGAGTTTTTACAAACGCTAGCTGGGAACTATATAGTTTGGGACAACAGAACAGGCTTGGTTAGGGGAACAACAAGTTCGACCGATGGTCATAACGGTAGTGGTGACAGGGTTGATATTTCTCCATTTAAAATAAGTGAAGATACCGATAATGGGAACACCTATAATGTTGACGCCTGGTTCAGCTTTTCTACTGTGACATTATACAATACCATTGCAAGCGAATTTAAAGAATTTCACAGCTTACTTGTGAAAGCAGGCTTAGCTGATGAAAGCCGATATGTTTACAAGTTTATTTCTTCAAGTCAGTTATACACAGTTTTTGCTCCTACACCAGAAGCACTGCAAGCTGCAAATGCCAGTGCCCTAGAAGGTGAAGAATTGGTTAGGTTCTTAAAAATGCATTTTGTAGTTGGCGATTTGATTTTTACCGATGGGAAAAAACCTGCTGGTTATTATGAAACCACATATTCAGTTGCAGCCACATCAAATTCTCCTGCACATAACTTAGCGATTTATATTACCCCAGGCACCGACAAGATTAGCATAGCCGGATCAAATGGCGGTAATTATCTTACGGTTAATGAATCAGAAAAAACAAACATTGTATCGTCGCGAAACCTGAATGCATCGAATGCAACTACGAATTATAAAAATATTGCCACAACAGGCGTAATACATTCTATTGATAAAGCGTTGATTTTTAATCAAATTGATGTGAAATAGTTTGTTGCGATTAGTTAAAAGAAATGGAAATTAGGCGTTTAAATATAATGAGGCGAACAATTATACAAAACACTGGCATAGGTAAACCAAGAAACGGTTTGTTATCAAAATGTGCCATGCAATCTTGCTCTATGTCAGCATCTTCTGGCAATAACGCGATTAATCTTTTTTGTATGAAACGATTATTGAAAATCACTTTTTGTGCCGTTTTTATCCTATTGCTGAGTTCGGTTGATGCATGGTCTCAAACGGCTCAAATTGTTCGGGGAAGGTTGTCTGATAAAAAAACAGGAGAGCCGGTAATTGGGGCAACTGTTGCCGAGGTTGATGGCGATAACCGTATTATTGGAGGAACAGCTTCCGATATTAACGGGGACTTTATCTACAAAGTGAAGAATACAGGGAATAAGTTGCAAATTAGCGTAATTGGCTACCGTTCGAAAGAGGTAGCGCCTTCTTTTTCAGGAGCCATGTCTATCGCTATGGAATCGTCTGATATCGAAATTGATGCAGTTACAATAACCGGTCAGCGTCAGGCTTCTTCTGGATTAACCAATGTTGAAGAACGAGATAAGGCTTCTTCTTCGGTAAAACTTGAGCTCATTGAGATGCAGGAAGCTGGGGTAACTTCAGCCGCCGATGCCCTTCAAGGAAAAATTTCCGGGCTCGATATTATCAGTTCATCTGGTGACCCTGGTTCTGGTTCTCAAATTGTAATTCGCGGGTTAAGTTCAATTGGGAACAACAAGCCGCTTATTGTTATCGACGGGGTGCCTCAAGACCGTGTTTCATCTGATGTTGACCTTAGTTCGGCCGACGATGAAGATATCAGTAATATGCTGAATATTGCCTTGCAAGATATAAAATCAATCGAGGTACTTAAAGATGCCGGGGCTACTGCAATTTATGGATCAAAAGGAGCCGACGGGGTGTTGCTCATCGAAACCCGAAAGGGGAAAATGGGCGATGTCAGGTTTGAATATCAATATAAGCATTCGCTTAATGTACAACCTCCTGCTATTCCTATGCTGAATGGTGACGAATATATTATGCTCCAGCTTGAACAATTGCACAATGCCCGGGGTGTTTTCGATTTGCCCCGCGAAATTGCATACGACCGAGATTTTGACGACTTCTATAATTATTCAGCAAATACCGATTGGCTGGGCGAGATTACCCAGAATGCAACCACCATGGATCATTATTTTGCCCTTTCCGGTGGTGGTGACAAAACTCGTTACTCAGCATCATTTAGTTATCTAGATGAAGAAGGAACTACTATCAACAATAGGTTTAATCGTTTTTCGACCCGTATAAACCTTGATTATATCCTCTCGAAAAAATTGATGTACACTGTTTTATTCAGTTACACCAACAGTGGAACTGACAAAAATTTCATTTTTAACGAAGGGCAAGGCGACAATGAAAAGAACATTCGTAAAATGGCCTATACAAAAGCGCCTAACATGAGTGTGATGGAACATGACAGGGATGGAAACTTAACAGGGGAGTATTTTAACCCAATTAACAGTTATCAGGGAAATGGAAGCGATTACTTCAATCCTGTTGCCGTGGGGCGACTTAGCAAAAACAATAAACGTGAGCATAGCCTCGAGACTACTTTCAAACTGAGGTACATGCTCAATGAATCTTTTATTTTCCGTCAGACAGTTTCGTTCCAGTATTCAGGTTCAAAGACAAATAAATTTCTACCATACAATGCAATGGGTATCGATTGGATAAACTGGCAGGTGAACAAGACAGAAGAATCAAACAATATTTGGTCGGCCATTCGTACCGAATCGCAATTTGCATTTAATGCACCTTTTGAAGATACCAAAATACATGACCTTTCGGGAGCCATTAGCTGGTCAACAAACCAGTCGGGATCAGAATGGATGAACTTCCAAAGTAACCGTACCGCTTCGATCGACTTGCAAGATCCCGCCTCTGATGCCCAGATCAACTGGATTGGTTCCGGCTCAGGCGAATCACGTGAAATGGGTCTATCGTTCAACCTAAATTATAAATTCCTCGACCGGTACATGGCTCAATTCAATGCCCGTGCCGACGCGAACTCTTCTTTCGGGAAAAACAACAGGTGGGGGCTTTTCGAGGGGATTTCTTTGGGGTGGCGCTTTTCCGACGAACCTTTTCTTGACGGTGCTGATTGGTTAGGTGAGAGTAAAGTGCGTGTAAGTTGGGGGACATCGGGTAGGCCACCAAGTGACCCTTATGCCCGCTTTGGCTTGTTTACCAGCTCTGGCGATTATGTTCGCAACTCGGCTATTATTCCTAACAGCATTCAGCTCGACAACCTGAAATGGGAAAATGTGGAATCGTATAATGCAGGGTTCAATATTAACATGTTCAAAGACAGGCTTTATTTAGAGGGTGAATTCTATTCAAAGAAAACTACCGATATTTCGTTTGGATTTTATAGTATTCCTTATTCATCGGGCTTTACACAACTGCGCTTCTATAACGGGGGCGAAATGGCCAACAAAGGGTGGGAGTTAATGGTAACTTATAAGGCTATTAAAAAGAAAGACATGGACTTGAGTTTCAATTTCAACACTTCTCACAACGTAAACTCATTCACAAAGTTACCCGATAACTTCAACAACGAAAAATCGACATCGATTGGTAACGGAGAATATCCTAGAAGGATTGTTGAGGGTGAACCGATCGGCTCGTTCTTTGGCTTTGAATACTTGGGGGTATATGCTAAAGATGAAGATGCTTATGCCAAAGATGCCGACGAAAAGCTTATTTATGATGCCCACGGAGACCCGGTTCCAATGACTTATATGGGAACGTATACATTCAAAGGGGGCGATGCCATTTACCGTGACCGTAACCACGACGGAAAGATCGACTTGAACGACGTTACTTATATTGGAGACTCGAACCCCGATTTTACTGGTGGTTTTGGGGCTTCATTCACCTATAAGAATTTCGATGTTTCGGTTAGTTTTTATTATCGTGTTGGCTTCGACATTATTAATGGTATAGCTATTAAAACCGAAGGGATGAACGACAAGAACAACCAGAGTAAGGCCGTGTTGCGCCGGTGGAGGGTTGAAGGGCAAAATGAACCCGACTTGCTTCCCCGGGCATACGAAAACCACCCGTGTAACAACTTAGGTTCAGACAGATACGTCGAACCTGGAGATTTTTTGAGGCTTAATAACTTGAAAATTGGATACAAGGTTCCAAAAAACATTTGTAAAACGTTGCATGTCGACCGTATGAACCTTGCCTTTAGCGGACGTAAATTCCTAACCTTTACCAAATACTCGGGACAAGATCCCGAAATTGGACAGGATGCCAGTGACCCATTCTGGATCGGTGTAGACGAAGCTCGCACCCCTCCTTCAATCATGTCGACACTTAGCGTTTCGATATTCTTCTAATGAATAATGATGCAGAAAATATAGTACTCAGATGAAGTCGAAAATAAAATACATAGTATTAGGAATAGTGATGGCGAGTCTTTGTTCATGTAGCGATTGGCTCGAGCTATTGCCACCTAGCGGACTTACCCGCGAAGAATTCTGGAAATCGAAAGAAGATGTTGAAGCCGTACTGATGGGTGGCTACCGTTCATTTGCCTCGCTCGACAACCTGATGTTCCTTCACGGAGAAGCACGTGCCGACCTGATTACCGATGATGTGAATACCGATGAAGCCGTTCGGAAAATGATGAATGGAAATATTTATTCCGACAACTGGTTAAGCAATTGGGAGAATTTTTATAAAGTAATCAATTACTGTAACGAGGTAATAAACAATGCACCCGATGTTCAGAAAATCGACAAAACCTTTACCGATTATCAATTGAAAGGCCTTACTTCTGAAGCTTATTTCTTGAGAGGGCTTGCCTATTTCTATCTTGTCCGGATTTTCGGGGATGTTCCTTATGTTACCACTGCAAGTGAAACTGATGATACCGATTTCTACCCGGAAAAGATAAGTGGGGATTCCATTCTGAATTATGTAACCGCCGACTTGATGACCGCCAAAGGGTTTCTTTCCGATGACTATTTGATGGTAATGGAATTAAAAGGTAGGGCATCGAAAGAAGCTTGTGAAGCGTTATTGGCCGACATTGCCCTTTGGCAGTTCCGGTACCAGGATGTAATAACCCATACCGATGCCATTATTGCTGCAAAGAAGCATGAATTGTTGCCTGCCTCAAGGTGGTTCGAAAACTATTACCCAGGTAATTCAGAAGAAAGCATATTCGAGTTTCAATTCGATGACAATGACCCCAACCAGCGCAATAACATGTATGGGATGACCAATACTAACGCAAACAATATTGATCCAAGCAAAAAAGCAATCGAAATGTTTGGCCGGTTATACTCGGATGAACCTTTTAGGGGAGATGATGAGCACACAATAAGTAAAAATAGCGAAGACAATTATACAATTTGGAAGTATGTGGGCATGGCTCCCGATGGCAAGACTACCCGCGCAAGCGTAATACAAAATAGTGCCAACTGGATTGTTTACCGATATGCCGAAGTATTGCTGATGAAAGCCGAAGCACTTTCTCAATTGCAACGTTTTACCGAAGCTGCTGAATTGTTAAATGACATCCGTGACAGAGCCGGAGTGCCAAAACTTGCGTTACCCAGTTCTGCTGTAGCATACGAAGATGCTATTCTTGAGGAAAGGGCTCTCGAGTTTGCATTTGAAGGGAAAAGATGGTTCGACCTTGTTCGTATGGGCCGGCGAAACGACTTTGCCCGAAAAGATAAACTTGTTGAAATTATTATTTCGAATGTGCCATCGACACAAAAACGAATTTTGGGATCGAAGCTCACAAATCCGCAAGGATGGTATATGCCAATTTATAAATACGAATTGGAAAGAAATTTGAACTTAGTGCAAAACTCATATTATAAAGAGTAAGACGATGAGGAAGTTACTATTTTTTATTGCTGTGATTAGCGGGGTCTTGTTTTTTCAGGCCTGCGACAAAAGCGAGGTGCCAGATGCCGGGTTTAAAGATATGGAACGGCTATCGATATACGACTATATTGTTGAAAATGATTCCTTGTTTTCAAAGTATCAGCAGATGCTGGTTGCTGCGGGGCTCGATAAAACTATGAGTGCTTATAATCCGAATGGAGACGGGTATACTATGTTTTTACCCACCAACGCTGCCATCGACGAGTTCGTTGCCACAAGCGACCGTTATTCTTCATTCGATGATATGCTGAAAGACAAAGATTTTCTTGGATCTTTGGTTCGCTATAGTGTGGTTGAAGCAGCCATTTTGACTAACGACTTCCCATTTGGGGCACTGCCTGAATTTAACCTTTCTGGGCAATACCTGATGATTGGTTTCGATGGAGGAATTTATAGCGTGAACAACGAAGCCCCGGTTTCTGACGAACTGAAGAACATTGAGGTTTCAAACGGATACATTCATGTTATTGATAAAGTGCTTACCCCTCTTGTTTATACAACTGCTGAATGGCTGGAAGGAAGTAGCCAATTTTCAATATTCAACCAAGCGGTAAAAGCAACTGGATATGGTAATGTGTTGAATCGAATAATTGAAGGCGACACTGTTACGGTTTCATCGCTTACCCTTCTGGTTGAACCCGATTCAATTTACAATCGGTTTGGAATCTTTAGCTTTGAAGATTTGGCGAAAAAGATTAGTCCCGACAACAACGAATATACCAGTCCGCTAAATAGCCTTAATAGCTTTGTTGGTTACCATATTTTAGAGGGAAGTTTATTCCTTTCAAATTTCGAGGAAACATCGTCAAATTACAACAGCTTGGGAACTATGCCTGTTAATATTAATGGCAATGGGCTCGATATCGTGATAAACAAAGGAAAAGTTGTATTCGACACCCTCGTTTCGACAGAGCAAGACACAACACTGGTTGATTACATTACTTTTTTCTATGACAACAGTAACTTTCTGACACAGACAGGTGTTGTACATTTTATAAATCAGTTGATGACACCTCAAACTGCACGAGCAGCTGAGCAATGGTTTGAATTTTTTGAAGAACCTGTATTTAATCAATATAGAGCCGAGGGAGGTTCGTTCCTCATTGAAGATAATTCTTTGCTCACCACTGTGAATTGGACAGGAGGCAACGATCAGTTGTTGTTCGTTAAATCGGAAGATGAAGAAGAGCAGGCATGGAATGACGACTTTATTCACATGGAAGGTGATTTCTCTGTGAGTTATACTTTGCCCCGGATCGTTCAGGGAAGCTATTGGCTATACATTCGGGCTAATGCCTTTAATGTTGACAATGCTCTGATTGAAGTATTTTTTGATGGCGTGAAAGTAGGTGGTCTTATCGACCTTACCAGTGGTGGGAACGCTCAATATCCTTATGTCGAGTTCGAATTGGGTGAAGTTACCCTGCTCGATTACAAACCGCATGTTATTACGGTTACCTCGCTAATTCCCGGATATTTCGATTGGGATTACGTTTATTTCAGACCAACTTATCTTGAAAAGAAATGAAGAAGCAGTTAGTTTATATCATGTTATTTTGTGCTGTAACGTTGTTTACTGCCTGTGAAAATACAAATTGGGACGAACATTATAACAACGTGCCCGAAACTGTCGATATGAATGTTTGGGATGCTATGCAGCAAAATAGCGATATTTCTCAGTTTGTTCAGTTGGTTAAAGAACATAAGCTTGATACCTTGTTCAACTATACCGATGTGTACACGCTTTTTGCTCCAACAAATGCCCAGATGTCGGCCTTCCTTGCTTCCGATACCATTGGAAAGACTGGGTTGGCATATCATTTTTTGAAATATTATATTAATCCTGAGAATATTACCGGAAAGCGCAAGGTGCAGTCTCTTTTCCTTAAGTTTGCTCAGTTTGAAAATACTGGCGACAGTTATCTCTACGATAATTTTCCGGTTACATTTTCAAGCCCGCTATACAAAAACGGACGATACTTTGTTATTGAAGGCGTTGCAAAACCAAAGCCAAGCCTTTATGAATATATTTCAGCCAATAATTTGGCCTTGAAAAAATTCATCGATGATCAAGACTCTATCGCTTTAGATAAAGAACTCAGTAAGCCAATTGGATACAATAGTGAAGGAAAAACTATTTACGATTCAGTAATCACGGTTATCAACCTCTTCGAGGAAGAATACTACGCTGTTTCGGAGGAGTACAGGGTGAAAACGGCCACGTTGGTTTTTCCTAATCAGGAACGTTATAACGAAGGTCTTACCGGGATGGCTCTTAAACTTGGTGGCGATTATAATTCATATGAAGACATACCTGAAGACTGGCAGCAGGAAGTATTAATTCCATATCTTATCAACAACGGTATTTTCAGAAATATGCTTGAACCCAAAGATTTTCTTTCTGATACCATGTTGAATATTATTGGCGATACTGCTACAATATTGTATAATCCTGTCGATTTGACTGTTTGCAGTAATGGTTATGCTTATAATTACGACAAATTTGAAGTCGCCGATACGCTTTTCATGTCATCGGCACGTACTGAAGGGGAAAGTCTTTTGAATACAAAAGGCGCCGATATTTTCGAATGGAGTGACAGTGTTACAGTGAGTGATATTAAGATCCAGCCCGATGCCGACTTTGTAAAAGGATCATCAAATGATTCTATTCTTAAAGTCCAATTACCTACTGGATCGAAAGACGAATACTGGATCGATTTTAAATCGAATCCGTTGTTCCCAAGGCGTTATTTAATGCTTTTCAGAACACACATGGACTTTGGCGGCATTTTCGAGATATATGTTAACGATGTGCTGGTAAAAACTTTTGATTGGGCCGATTTTGCAAAAAACAGAGGTATTATTCCTAGTGTTGTCCCAGGGGTTAGGCACATTGCAGTAGGGCGGTATTGTAAATTCGACTGTTGGGTAGATAACATTACCCAATATGGTAAAGCCCAAATACGGATAGTATACAAAGGTCCTAGCACAATGAGATACAATGGGCTGATGCTGGATTACATTGAGTTCGTGCCAGAAAATAGAGTAGGGTCAATTACAAAGAATCCTTGATGTTTTCATTTTTCAGAGGATGAGTCAGGTCTTTAAAATGAATGTTAATGGCGAAGAAAAATAAAAATACAATCTTACCCTGTTGTTATGGAGCAGAAAAAAACCTGTTCACAACAAGAGATTGCAAGACGATAAACGATATGAACAACTTTAAGACAAGTTCAGCGATGGATATTAATCCTACATTTCGAATACTAACCCGTACCCTGTTGGTAATAACTATGTTTATAATTGTGTCCCAATTGTTGCATGCACAGGAAACAAAAACGGTGAATGGCATTGTTATTTCGCCCGAGAGCAAACCGGTACCGAACGTTTCGGTTAGTGTTGAAGGCTCGCGCGATATGCCTGCTTTTACCGATGGAGAAGGTAAATTTTCGATTAACCTTGGAGAGAATGGTGCTTGGATTAATGTTGCTCCGGCTGCCGACTACAAGAAAAAACGTGTTTTTGTAGGTAAACGCAATGAGCTGAAAATAATGTTGACTCCTATTGATATTGCAGGGAGCGACGACGAAATCATTTTACTGAACCAACCTGTCGCAGTGAAAAATGTTGTATCGTCATTTTCAAGCGTCAATACAGAAAATATACACCATACTGCGGTCACTTCCATCGATAACTATATGCAAGGCCGTGTGGCGGGTATGCATGTGTTGAATCAATCTGGAGCTCCTGGCAGTGGTGCTGTAACACAACTCCGGGGCGTAAATTCGATTAATGCTACAAACCAGCCTCTTTATGTAGTCGATGGGGCTATTATGGAGCCTACCGGTCTATTTGGTACTATAGTCAATGGCTATAATTATAACCCGCTTTTGTCCATCAACCCGCTCGATATTTCGAATACCAATGTTATGAAAGACCCGGTATACCAAGCCGCATATGGCTCTAAAGCATCGAATGGTTTGGTGATGATTCAAACTCTCGATCCCAGTGCTACCGAAACATCTTTCGATATAGACCTTCGCCGGGGACTTACTTTGAAACCAGAACAGTACATTCCGCAACTCGATGCAAACCAATACAAGACTCTTGCCAATGAAATTCTGTTTTCGTCGGGAGCCGTTGAAGAAGATATAATTGAGAAGTACCCAAACCTTTTTCTCGAACCAGAAGATTTGCGGTTTATCGACTATCAGCATAATACCAATTGGCAAAAACATGTATTCGAAAACTCATCGTTCACCAATTTCAATGTTAAAGTTAAAGGAGGCGACGAGATTGCCCGTTACGGGTTATCTTTCGGGTACTATAACTCCTCAGGTATCCTTAAAAACACCAGCTACGACGGCTATAATATCCGTTTTGTGAGTTTGGTAAACATTTTCACATGGCTTCGTATGAATGCTGCGGTGTCGTTCAATACCTCTAACATGGTGCTGAAAGAATCGGCACTTGTTGAAGAAACAAGCCCAATTTTGTCGGCCCTTTCTAAGTCGCCTTTGCTGAACCCTTATCAGTACGACGCTGAAGGGGTTGAAACTCGGTTATTAAGTGAAGTTGACGAGTTTGGTGTTAGTAACCCATTGGCAACCATCAATAATTTCGATGCATCGAGCAGTAACTATCATATTACCACTTCACTTGGTTTTGAAGCCGATCTGGGTGAAAATCTATTCTTGCGCACCAATGTGGGGATTTTATATAATTCACTGAAAGAGAGAATGTTCATGCCAAATAAGGGGATGGAGTCTTATTACGACGATGAAGCCTATAATGTGGCTAAAGCTTCGGCTAATGTGTACACTGGTTTTTCGAACAACACGATGCTTGTTTACAATAAAAAAATTGATTCTGACCATGCCATCAATTCTACAACTGGATTGAATATTATGACCAATCAGTTTCAGTACGACTTTGGGGTAGCAAAAAATGCCCACGAAAATGATGAGTACCGAATGCTGTCCGATGGCCGCGACAACCTTCGCGAAGTTGGGGGGTCGACTCATAATTGGAACTGGATGTCGATTTACGAAAAAATATCGTATGTCTATCAAGACAAATACTTGTTTACAGGTACAGTTTCACTCGACGGTTCTTCAAGAGTTGGTCGTGATGCTGATAAAACGTTGAACCTGTTTGGCCAACCTTTTGGGATTTTCTACTCAGCAGGTTTGGGATGGAGGGTGTCGAATGAAGGCTTCCTCGACGATATAAGCTGGCTCGATGAATTAAAAATCAGAGCTTCTATTGGTCGTACAGGAAACGACGATATTGGCGAAACCAACGCAACTAATTTCTATCAGTCGTTACGGTATCGTGAATCAACGGGTATTGTACCTTCAACTTTTCCCAACTATAAACTTACTTATGAGTTTAATACACAATACAATGTTGGAGCAGATGTCGCTCTGTGGGGAAATAGGGTGAAGGCAACTTTTGACTTTTTTAAAACAAACATCAGCGACATGTTGGTGTATATGCCTCTCGACGTATACCTCGGGTACAATTTCAGACCAGAAAATGCAGGAGCCATGGAAAACACTGGTTGGGATGCCACCCTTTTCATCCGTTTGGTAAATGCTCGTAGTTTTAAGTGGGATATTGAAACCACCTTGTCGCATGTTCAAAATTCAGTAACCAAAATGCCTCACGATAAATTTGTCACCTCATTCAATAACTATGAGTTGGTAAATATGGTTGGTGAGCAGGTAAACAGCTTCTTTGGTTATCGTTTCAATGGGGTATATGCTACAAGTGCCGATGCTGCTGCAGCGGGTTTGGTTAACGAAAGATTTAAACCTTACGGAGCGGGTGATGCGATCTTTGAAGATATTTCAGGTCCTGATGGCAAACCTGACGGTCAAATCAACAGCTACGACAAAACTACAATTGGTTCACCACTTCCTGAATACATTGGTGGTATTGTAAACACTTTCCGTTACAAAAATTGGACATTAAGCGCTTATGTTAATTTTGTAACTGGCAATGAAGTGTATAACTACTTGCGTTTTAAAAACGAAGCCATGGTTGATTTCTCAAACCAAAGCAAAAATGTGCTGAATCGTTGGCAATATGAAAAGCAGTCAACCGATGTGCCTCGTGCCTTATGGAATGACCCAATCGGGAATAGTTCATTTTCAACCCGTTGGATTGAAGATGGCTCATTTTTGCGCCTGAAAAATGTTTCACTCAGTTATAAGATTCCACATGAATTTCTTGCATTTAAAAGTGCAGAGTTCTATGTGTCAGCTTCTAACCTGTTTACCATTTCCAAATATTTAGGATACGATCCTGAGTTTGCATACTCGTATCATTTGAATCAGCAAGGGATTGATTTTGGTCAAATTCCTCAGTCAAGACAATTTTTAGTGGGTATTAAAATCGGATTATAACAATAGTATTATGAATAAGTATATACAATCAGCGATATTATTCCTTTCGGCACTTCTTTTAGCTGGTGTTTTATTCTCCTGCGAAGATTTCTTTAATCCTGAACAGGGGGTAACAGTTACAGAAGATCAGCTATATACCGATTGGTATGAATACAGAGCAGTGGCATTGGGTATGTATGGTCTTCAACAGCAGTTGGTTGAGCAACTCATGGTGCTTGGAGAACTCAGGGGCGATTTGCTTACTGTTACCGATAATGCCGATGAAGATTTAATGGAGATATACAATTTTAATGTATCGAAGGATAATAAATATGCATCGCCACAAAATTTCTTCAAACTTATCGCTGCAACAAACCGTTTGATCAGCATCCTTGAAGAGCGGCAACCCCGTGTTACCAACCTTACTCTTACCGAAGTGAACAATTACGACAAACTATATGGCGAAGCATTATGTATGAGGGCTTGGGCTTATTTTAATGCGGCTCGAATTTATGGTAAAGTGCCTTTTATCGACCAACGCCTTTCTACAATTGAAGAAATTGAACAATTCATAAATTCACCTGGATCTTACGTCGACAGTGTCTATATTAAGTATAGTATCAATGGTTTCAACAATGATACTATTTATAATCAGCCAGTTAAGCTTGAAAAGAACTATTGGGACCTTGATCGTATCATCCGACATTTTACTAAAGAACTCGAAACAAAGGTGAAAGTTGGTGGGGTTGGTGTTAATCACTACATCGAGAACAAAGACGAGTCTTGGGAGGTATCCGTATGGAGCAGCTGGAGCTACAATACGCTACTGGGGCACATGTACCTCACATTGGGCGATTTGTCGAAAAGTATGGCTTATTTCGAAAAAGTTGTTGACAGAAGTCCGAAAAATACGAATAACCGTTATCAACTCGACGATGCTTTTGCCGGTGGACAATGGGCTAATATTTTTAACAACATTGACAATAGGGAACATATATATACCCTATGGTTCAATAAAGCAAATCAGCAAACCAACGATTTTCAACGACTTTTTGAGCCATGGGGAGTTAACGACTATATGTTAAAACCAACTCAGGAGTGTGTTCATAAATGGGAAACTCAATGGATAGGCGGGTATGTTAGGTACGACTATGAAATCCCCGATAGTACCCGAACAATGACAACCGGTTTCCCCGGAGACAATTACAGAGGGTTTGGTACTTCATATTTATATGCTCGTGGAGATCAGGCTAGTGCGTCGGAATATATCCAAATGCTACAGGCTAAAATGGACCGCGACACGCGTACTGTGGAACAATTGATGGAAGGTGTCGATACTGTTGTCTATAAATATTCGATGTGGAATACTCGGTATGATCATGACCCTATCTACATCATTTATCGTGCTGCTGGGGTAAATCTTTACATGGCCGAAATATATAACCATTGGAGTTACCTAACGTCTTCAGGTACTGTGACTTCAACTCCGCTTAATGCGCTGAAATTGCTGAACGACGGTAGCTTCTACAATTCATCAAATAGTCGTGAGCAGCTTGGTGTTCGAGGACGTGTAGGCTTACCTGCTGTTGAAATATCTGACTATAGGTTTATCTTCGATCCCTTCACAAGAAAGGTTATAGGGTGGAAAGATTTGCGCAATAACCTCCAGGCCAAGCAATTTCAAATTGAAGATGATATTCTTGAAGAGAGGGCTCGTGAGCTCGCTTTCGAGGGCGAACGGTTCTACGATCTCATGCGAATCTCCAAACGTCGTAACGATCCGTCGTATTTGGCATCCCGTGTGTCAGCAAAATATCCCACAAGCCGCAGACAGGCTATTTATAACTATCTGCTTAATGAGAACAATTGGTATATAGATTACTTTCAATAATATTTTTGTTTAATAGGGGAGATTAGATTGAATGAAGGGATTGCCGACTATTATGTCAGGCAGTCTCTTTTTTCATTTTTACCCTTTTTGAGAAAAGAAATTATCATAAAATAAACCATAAAAACACAATACTTTATAGAACGATGGTTCAAATTAAAAAAAAACTATCTTTGTAAAAATTTCGATTTAAAAATTTGAGCACTTATCTACTAAACCCATCAAAGTTTTAGTTAATTACTGCACTACTTCTTGAATCCTGATTTTTAAGCCCGACATTTAAGACAGGGTTTATACTGCTGAATTAGAAGGAATTACAATGTAATGCGTTAATATTTAGTATGTTTTCTCTGTCGGTGTGGGGTAGCATAAACAATTAAAAGAAAAAAAAATGAACATTTACGTTGGAAACCTTGATTTCAAGGTTAATGGAGACGACCTTCAGGGAATCTTCGAAGAGTACGGGACAGTAAGCTCTACAAAAATTATTGTCGACAAATTTAGTGGCAGAAGCAAAGGCTTTGGTTTTGTAACTATGGATAATCAAAATGAAGCTCAAAACGCTGTAAATGAATTAAATGGTGCAACTCTCGAAAACCGTAAAATGGTTGTAAACGAAGCAAAACCTAAAAAAGAAAACTACTAATACTTTAATCAAATGGCAAAAGGTAAAGTAAAATGGTATAATGAAGTGAAAGGTTTTGGCTTCATTGCCTCCGAAACAGGCGAAGATTTATTCGTTCACCGCACTGGTCTTGCATCTCCATATAGCAGATTACAGCCCGATCAGGAAGTTGTTTTCGAAACAAAAGAAGGCGAAAAAGGATTAATGGCTGTTGGTGTAAAACCTGCCAATTAATCATATCATATTATTTGACCCAAGTGGAACAGCAAGCCCTTGTTGTCCATTGGGTCAAATTTTTTTTAATACAGCAAATCGTAAATAAGTAAAAATGGGTAGATCACAAGAATCATTTAACAAAAAAGAAGTTAGAAAACAAAAGGAAAAAAAGAGAAAAGAGAAAACCGACAAAAAATTAGCTCGTAAAGAAACTGGGAAAACTAGCTTCGACGATATGATTGCATATGTCGACGAGTTTGGTCAAATTACTGCAACTCCGCCCGATCCTGATAAGAAAATTGATATTGATGTAGAAGATATTGAAATCGGTATCTCAAAAGCCGATCCTTCACTAAAAGCTGACCCAACACGCAAGGGTATTGTAACATTCTTCAATAGTTCAAAAGGTTACGGTTTTATTACCGACATGGAAACTCGACAAAGTGTTTTCGTGCATGTTAATAACCTACTCGAATCTATAAAGGAAAACAATGTTGTTAATTATGAGGTGGTAAAGGGAGTCAAAGGGCCAACAGCAATTAAAGTAAAGCTTTTCAGAAAAGAACAGCCTCCGAAGTCTCTCCCCGAATAATCAATCTTCTATTCTTAATGATATTGGCCTGCATTCAGGAATTTTTTTTCCGAATCTTGGTTCATGATAAAAATCAGGTGTACTTGGTGTAAAAGTGTTAATAATTGTTAAAACACTGTTTTTCTGCCAGCTACATCTTTACTTTTTGTAAGGGCAAAATGCTTTTGCTGACGGGTTTGTCATAACTTTAAGTAAAACAAAATGAAAAGTTATGAGACCCGAAATCAATGAATTTATGAGCAACTTAATTGCCCGCACTGCCGGCGAAAAAGAATTTCATCAGGCGGTGCAGGAAGTAGTCGAATCAGTTTGGGACATCTACGATAACAATCCACGATTCAAAAAAGCAAAGATACTTGAGCGAATGACTGAACCTGAGAGAGTTATTATGTTTCGTGTGCCTTGGGTCGACGATCGCGGAGATGTGCAAATAAACAGGGGCTACCGTGTAGAATTTAATAGTGCCATTGGCCCATATAAAGGAGGACTTCGTTTTCACCCAACCGTTTCACTTAGCGTGCTGAAGTTTCTTGGGTTCGAGCAAACTTTCAAAAACAGTCTTACCACATTGCCTATGGGGGGAGGAAAAGGAGGATCTGATTTTAATCCCAAAGGAAAATCGGACAACGAAATAATGCACTTTTGTCAGAGTTTCATGACTGAACTCTACAGGCACATTGGCCCAAACACCGATGTACCTGCCGGTGATATTGGTGTAGGCGGGCGTGAAATTGGTTATCTTTTCGGCCAATATAAACGGCTCAAAAATGAATTCACCGGAGTACTTACAGGAAAAGGAATCCATTGGGGCGGTAGCCTCATTCGTCCCGAAGCAACAGGTTTCGGCTCTGTATACTTCATTAGGCATATGTTGAAAGAAATGGGTAAAGACATCGAAGGCCACACATTCTCGGTTTCCGGATTCGGAAATGTAGCATGGGGAGTTGTTTCTAAATTGAACGAGTTAGGTGGGAAAGTACTAACTATTTCAGGCCCCGATGGTTATATTTATGATAAAGACGGAATTAGCGGCGATAAAGTGAGTTACATGCTCGAATTGCGTGCTTCAAATAACGATGTGGTTCAGCCGTATGCCGATGAATTTGGTGCTAAATTTATTCCAGGAAGAAGACCATGGGAATTGCCAACCGATATTGCAATCCCTTGTGCTTGCGAAAACGAACTTAATTTCGGTGATGCTAAAGAATTGGTTAAAAATGGCTGTTTCATTGTTGCCGAAACATCTAACATGGGCTGTAATGCTGAAGCGGCTGAATATCTTAACGAGAATATTACGTTTGCACCGGGTAAGGCTGTCAATGCTGGCGGAGTTGCTGTTTCTGGCCTAGAAATGTCGCAAAATTCTATGCGTTATAACTGGACCCGTGAAGAGGTCGATAATCGGCTTCATATGATTATGGGGAACATCCACGAGACATGTAAACATTACGGGCAGCAAGGTGCACGCATCAATTATTTAAGAGGAGCCAATGTTGGTGGATTTATAAAAGTTGCTGAAGCGATGTTGGCTCAAGGAGTCGTTTGATAATTGAAAATTTAGGTTAGTTACATATTCGCAACTGAAAAACGTGCCGTGTATTCTTTAGATCATTAATTGTATGATGTTATAATTATTCAACAAATTCTTAGTTTTACTTGATTCGATTAACGGTCTATCCATCATTCAGTTGTTACATTTTGTGTAAAAAAGACAAACCCCGGGAGAATTTTTTTCTCCCGGGGTTTTTTATAGCCCTGAAAACACAAAATAAATACAATCAGAAACTTTGCAATAGAGTATTCTGTCTACCCTCTTAAATTATTCTCTAACTTCTTTGTATTCATGTAAAACAGTTCGAGATTTTTAATTATCTGATGAACCGTTGAATTGAATGCTGGCTTGTATGTGTTCGCTTCTGTTTATGAGACGTACAAAATTTTTGAATTCCATAAATTTTTTTGATAAATATTTGTTGTTACTTTTATACATTGGTTTAATAGCAAAACGATAATGCCGTCAACATTAAAACAACTCGAATTTGACCGACAGCTTGATTTGTTGCAAATCAGGGAATTTCGGAAAACTGGGAACCTGGAGATTTTAGGAAACATATATGCAAAATATATGCACCTGGTTTTTGGGGTGAGCATGAAGTATTTGAAAAATAAAGAAGCTGCTAAAGATGCGGTGACGCAAGTGTTTGAAAAACTTACAATTGAGGCGGTAAGGCATGAAATTGTTCATTTTCGCAATTGGCTTTATGTTGTTACCAAAGACCACTGCTTAACGGAACTGCGAAAGCAGAACCTCGAAGATGAGCAGTTTGCTAACTGGGCTGAAGAGGAAAAGAAAATTATGGAATCGGGCTTAGAAGTTCATCCTATTGATGAGCAGGATAGGTTAGGAGAGGCCCTTCACGATTGTATTAATAAGCTTTCACTTCAACAGCGCGATTGTGTCGACTTATTCTATTTGAAGAAAAAATCGTACCGCGAAATTGCATTGTTGATGAAATACGATGAAAAAAGCGTGAAAAGCTATATTCAGAACGGAAAAAGAAACCTGAAAATTTGCCTTGAATTAAAAGATGAGCGAGAAAAATAGATATAGTGAGCAGTTTGACGTGATTCTGAGGTATATGAATAATACTATGACCAACGAAGAACGTTACAAATTTGAAAGGGAATTAGAGCGCGATCCTTTTTTGTATGAAGCATTCGATGGTTTGTCGGGGCTAAAACCCGCTGAAGCCGAGCGGGCAATACGTAGTATCGATGTAATATCGGGAAAACGGCATCTTTCATTTCGCTTCTTGAAATATATTGGGTACGTAGCTGCGGTTGCAATTATTGTTGTCGGCCTTTTCTGGGGTTTTCAGCAAATCGATTTTAGCGGGAAAAATGTGGGCAGCAATACTGTTCAAAATGAAGACGCAGTGTTGATGGAACCCTATCGGCCTGCCAAATCTGACTCGATTGATTCCATTGGTAATCAAGAAGATGTGTCTTCTGCCGATTTGTTGATGTCTGAACCCAATGGAACCAAGACCGAATCTACTGCTCAAAATACTACTCCAGTAAATAAAGAGCCAGCTAAAAAGAAACAATCGTTACAGAATGTAGGTCAACAAGTTGGTCAAAAACCAAGTGAAGAGAAAGAACAACAAACACTAACCGATATTAAATCTCCAGATGAGACAGAGGTTGATACCGAAGAAACTTCTGCTTCAAAAGAAGAATATCTGCCAGAAGATATTGAAAAGCCTGAAGAAGCGTTGAAACGCCCGGGGGTGAATGCTGAACCTGAACCACTTGGTGGAAGTTCACTCTTTAAGAGTTATCTCGATAATAATGCCCGTTACCCAGAATCGGCTGATAGTAAGCGGAAAGAAATAGTAAAAATTCGGTTCAGGGTGTCGAAGACTGGCGATCCATCGAATTTTTTCATTGAACGCAGTCCTGGTGACGCATTTTCACAAGAAGCAATCCGTTTGATAAAGAATGGTCCTAAGTGGTCTCCTCAAATCAAAGACGGGCTTCCTGTCGATGGTGAAGTTTCAGTGCGGATAACCTTTAAACCATAAGAGAACAATATAAAGTCAGGAATGAAAAAAGGAGTGAGTCCCTATTGACTTACTCCTTTTTTTTATGCTTATCTCAAGGAATTTATATCATTTTCCTTTAGCCTTTTCGAAGCGTTTGCTTACCTCTTCCCAATTCACGACATTCCAGAAAGCAGTAATGTAATCTGCTCTTTTATTTTGATATTTAAGGTAATAGGCGTGCTCCCAAACGTCGATCGTTAGTAGCGGAGTTCCTTTCTTCGAGGCTACATCCATTAACGGATTATCCTGATTGGCGGTTGTAGTGATTTCCAACTTTCCATCGGGCGTAATCACCAACCATGCCCAGCCACTACCAAATACCGATGATGATGCTTTGCTAAACGCTTCTTTAAATGCGTCTACCGATCCAAACTGTTTTTCAAGTTCAGTTTGTAATTCCTTTGAAAGTTTTCCTGGAGTAGGAGACAGGTTTTCCCAGAACAGGTTGTGATTGTAATATCCACCGCCCATATTGCGCACAGATATAGGTTGTTGACTAATCGTGGCGAAGATTTCAGAAAGCTTCTTTCCTTCAAGTTCTGTTCCTTTTATCGCTTTCATAAAGTTGTCGAAATACCCTTTGTGATGACGGCTGTAATGAATTTCCATGGTTTGTGCATCAATATAGGGTTCTAACGCATTATATGCGTAGGGCAAGGCTGTAAATTCGCATTGTGAGGCTGCTTTTTCTTGTGCCAATAAAAATTGACCAGATGAAAAGAATATTGTTAATACTAAGATGGTTGTTATTGTTCTCATAATTACTTTTTTATTGTTTTCTTAATAAACAAAGGAAAAGCTAAAAAGTTGAATCGTTTATATATGAACGTGAACTCGTCGTTATTTGATTATACCTTATTTGTGTAATGTGTTAATTTGTATATTATTAAAAAGAAAAGCTTGCCGGGAATAATACTCCGGCAAGCTTTTTTCAAAAAGTCGTTACTGACTATTTATTTTTTCACTTCTTTAATCTCAACTTTCAGGTTCAGTTCATCCAACTGCTCATTGGCAATGGTCGATGGGGCATCCATCATTACATCGCGACCAGTATTGTTTTTTGGGAAGGCAATCACGTCGCGAATCGAGTCCAAGCCGGCAAACATGCTCACCAAACGGTCGAACCCGAAAGCGATACCTGCATGGGGAGGTGCACCATATTTGAAAGCATTCATCAGGAAGCCAAACTGATATTGAGCTTGCTCGGGAGTAAATCCGAGTAACCCGAACATTTTAGCCTGTAACCCACTGTCGAAAATACGTACTGAGCCTCCACCAATTTCCACACCGTTTATAACGAGGTCGTACGCATTGGCACGGACTTTACCTGGCTCGGTGTCGAGCATGGCTATGTCTTCTGGCTTTGGTGAGGTAAACGGATGGTGCATGGCGTGCCAGCGGCTGGTATCTTCATCCCACTCCAATAAAGGAAAATCGACTACCCACAACGGACAGAATACGTTTTTATCCATGAGGTTCAACTGGCGAGCCATTTCGAGGCGAAGTGCCCCCATCTGTATTTGAGTTTTTGCTTTTTCTCCTGAAAGAATAAGTAACAGATCACCTGGTTTTGCACCACAGGCATCGGCCCATTTCTTCAGGTCGGTTTCATCGTAGAATTTATCAACCGAGGATTTCAGGCTGCCATCGGCACCATATTTCACATATACCAATCCTTTTGCTCCAATTTGCTGGCGTTTCATGTATTCAGTAAGCGCATCGAGCTGCTTGCGGGTGTACTCGGCACAGCCTTCTGCACATATTGCCACAATGTATTCAGCCGAATTGAAGACCGGAAAATCTTTACCCTGAGCAAGAGCTGTAATATCGTTGAAGGTCATTCCAAAACGGATATCGGGTTTGTCGCTACCGTATTTTTCCATGGCTTCGGCAAAAGGCATACGATGAAACTCGCCAGGATCGAAGCCTTTAACTTCACGGAACAAGTGACGGGTAAGCCCTTCGAAGGTGTTCAGTACATCGTTCTGTTCAACGAAAGCCATTTCGCAGTCAATTTGGGTAAACTCGGGCTGACGGTCGGCACGAAGGTCTTCATCGCGGAAGCATTTTACTATTTGGTAGTAACGGTCGAAGCCGGCCACCATAAGCAATTGCTTCAATTGCTGAGGCGATTGAGGCAACGCATAAAATTCACCCGGATTCATTCGTGATGGTACCACAAAGTCGCGGGCACCTTCCGGGGTTGATTTGATGAGTACAGGGGTCTCGGTTTCAATGAAATTCAATGAATCGAGGTAGTTACGAACAATGATGGCCATTTTGGAACGAAGGACAAGGTTCTCACGAACGGCTTCGCGCCTAAGGTCAAGGTAGCGGTACTTCATGCGAAGTTCATCACCACCATCGGTATCGTTCTGGATGGTAAACGGCGGTACATCGGAAGGACTCAATACGCTGATTTCGGCCACTTGAATCTCAATATCTCCTGTAGTCATTTTGCTGTTTTTGCTTTCACGTTCACGAACGGTTCCTTTCACCTGAACCACAAATTCGCGTCCCAATTCATTGGCGGCAGCTTTTAATTCAGCCGAGGCTTTATCGTCAATTACCAATTGGGTGATCCCGTAACGGTCACGAAGGTCGATAAAGGTCATAGCCCCGAGGTTACGAACGCGCTGTACCCATCCGGCCAGCGTGGTTTGTTGTCCAGCATTTTCAATTCTAAGCTCTCCGCAAGTATGTGTCCTGTACATATTTTCTTTATTTACAATTTTTGATGCTAAAATAGAAAGAAATCGTTAATGGAGAGGCGGTGTTTACTATTTTCATAAAAAGGTTAATCCCAAATTAAACACAAAAGTTTTTATAAATTATTCGGTGCGAATACCTCATTTTTGAGGTTTATTCTATTTCTCGGGAAATATGGGTCAGGAAGCCCCAATCCTGTTAAATGTTTTTAAGTGCTTTAATTCTTAATTTGAGGGATTTCAGTGTTTGAGGGCAAAGAGGTTTCGAAGTTTGGTTATTCGAACAGTCCGACATGGCATTTCTTTTTATATATTTGATTCTTTCAATAGAAGAGTACACATGGACCAACTTTTTACTGATGAATATTTTATGCGCAAAGCATTGGATGAGGCTAGGTTAGCCTTTCAGGAAGATGAGGTTCCTGTTGGTTGTATTATTGTATGTAATAATAAAATTGTTGCACGCGCCCACAACCTTACTGAGCGGCTCAACGACGTGACTGCCCATGCCGAGATGCAGGCTATTACAGCCGCCGCCAATTTACTCGGAGGGAAATATCTCACAGAATGTGCTTTGTATGTTACGGTTGAGCCTTGTGTGATGTGTGCCGGAGCTATCTCGTGGGCGCAGGTTGCGAAAGTTGTTTGGGGCACTCGCGATGAAAAGAGAGGTTATTCGAATATAAAGCAGCAGGTTCTGCATCCAAAAACGCAAGTGGTAAGCGGAGTGTTGGAGGCAGAATCGGGCGAGTTGATGAGGCGATTTTTTGCTGAGAAAAGGAGATAGTATCCTCTTGCTTTGTTTTTAAATCTCTTGGCAGTACATGAATCGAGATGCAAAAAAGATCGCTAAATTTGTAAGAATTCAAACTTTACACAATTCAAATACAGTATTAATTTTAAATGGTGAAATATGTTTAAGAATCATCCAAAGGGACTACTAGCTGCGGCTCTGGCAAATATGGGCGAGCGCTTCGGGTTTTATACAATGATGGCAATCCTGGTGCTTTTTCTGCAAGCCAAGTTCGGTCTTTCGGGGCCTAACGCGGGAATAATTTATTCGATCTTTTATTTTTCTATCTACATTCTCGCCTTTGTGGGAGGTTTAATTGCCGACCGGTCAGGCAACTTCAAAAGCACCATATTGGTTGGGCTCATTTTAATGGCAGTTGGATATTTTCTGATTGCAATTCCAACACCTACTCCTGTTCCCAGCCAATCATTTGTTACGTTGTTGGCAATGACGTGCTTTGGGCTTTTCGTAATTGCATTTGGTAATGGCTTATTTAAAGGAAACTTACAAGCCCTTGTCGGTCAAATGTACGACAACGAGAAGTATAGTCAATTACGTGATTCGGGGTTCTCAATTTTTTATATGTTTATCAATGTTGGTGCCATTTTTGCTCCTATTGCGGCTGTAAGCTTACGTAACTGGTGGGTCGAGTCACACGGACTGGCATATAATTCTACTTTGCCTGAGTTATGTCATGCGCATCTTAAAGGGAACATTACACCCGACGGAGCCAGCCAGTTACAAAGTCTGGCTACTCAAGTTGGTTTCACAGGCACTGATATGACTGCATTCTCGAATGAATATTTGAATATTTTTGTTACAGGTTTTCATTATGCTTTCGCGATTGCCATTGTCGCTATGGCAATTTCTTTGGTAATATATCTTGCCAATAAGAGTAAATTTCCAAATCCGCAATCCAAAGAAGAGATAGAGAAAGCAAATCTTCCCGAGATGGATGCCAAAGAAGTAAAGCGAAGGATTACCGCACTTTTTGCAGTATATGCAGTGGCCATCTTCTTCTGGTTCTCTTTTCATCAAAATGGACTAACTCTTACCTATTTTGCAAAAGATTATACCGATTTGAGCCAGATAAATCTAAATCTTGGTTTTACCCGTTTAGTTGGGGCCGAACTGTTTCAATCTATAAATCCATTTTTTGTAGTATTTCTTACCCCGGTAGTGTTGGCTATATTTGGAGCACTGCGTGCCAGGGGTAAAGAACCTTCAACACCAAAGAAAATCGCCATTGGGATGGGAATTGCTGCACTAGGGTATGTAGTTATGGCTTTAGGCTCGGTGGCATTACCCGCCAGGGCAGAGGTTACTGCTATGGGCGGATTGGCCGATGCAGCCAGGGTTACTCCAATGCTTCTTGTTGGAACATATTTTATTCTAACTGTAGCCGAATTGTTTATCTCTCCGTTGGGAATATCATTTGTATCGAAGGTTGCTCCTCCAAAATATCAAGGAATGATGCAGGGGTTGTGGTTATGTGCTACAGCCATAGGGAATTTTCTACTGTTTATTGGTGCAATTTTATATGAAATTATACCAATTTGGATGACATGGTCGGTATTTGTTGTGGCCTGCCTTATTTCAATGTTCACGATGCTTTTTATGCTACGGTGGCTCGAAAAGGTTGCAAGATAATTTAAAGAAAAAGAGGTATTAATTGCCTCTTTTTTTATAAAGTTATCTCTTCAATGGAATAATTGGCAATATTAGAGTTGTTGGGGGATAAATTATTCGAATTGGGGTGTAAATGATACAGTATAAAATCAGGGGTGAAGAATTTTGCACCAAGTTGTATGTTTATTACCCCAAATGATTAGGTTTATTTTTTGGAACAGCAGAAAAAAATGCTGAAATTTAGCAATCAAATTTTAAGGGGAATTCATTAGAGTTATTAATTAAACATGTATACATTATGAGATTTAAACTTTTACTCTTATTGTTATTGGCTAGTTGTGGCCTGGTCTCGGCCCAGCAAGCTAACATGAATGTTATTTTCTCGGAGGTGAGAATGGACCAGTGGCACCACTCTTATGTCGAGATATGTAATATGGGTAATGTAGCCGTTGACTTGGCTCAGTTCGAAGTTGGCTCTATTTCGCCATGGACTTCTGCCTTTGATGCTGAAGGAAACCCAACATTCGATCCGGGCGCAGATGGTAGGGTAATGCTTCCTGCAAAAATGCTTAATCCGGGTGAAACATTTGTAATCGCAACCGTTTATGATTGGGCAAAGGAAATGGCAATTGTTAATCCTGAAAGATACGGGCCTCTTACCAAAAATGATACTTGGAAGATTGCCGACATGCAGATCCATCGTTCTGAGGCTCCTACAGCTGATCCTACCGATAGCATCTCTACAGGATTTAGCGCACTGGCATGCTGGAATGGTTCGTATTGCTTTTACCTGCGCCACCACTTTACAGATGCAGATTCAGTTGTTGTTGATGTTGTGAATGGTGACTTTACCGGCGCCGATTACAAAAGGCCTAAAGATGCTCCAAGTGATGTTGCTGGTGTTGTGAATGCAACAGTAAACAGTATTTTGGTGCGTAAAGCCAGCGTTAAAACAGGAACAGGTTCAGACATTGACGCATGGGATCGCGTACGTGGCTTAGACCTTACTGACTCTGAATGGTTGCCTGTACCTATTCTTGTTTCAGGAGGATGGGAAGCTGGTCGTAAAGAATTCTGGACCCTTGGAAACCATGGAAATTACCGTTTGGATGCAAACTCATTGAAATCAAATACTATTGGCATTGATTGGACAGCCAACACAATGTCGGTAGCTTGGGGCGCCCGTAATTTCGACTCTATTATGAATGAATTCGACTATGCTCCGGGTATTGCATGGCACTATTTCAAATCGCCCAGCAAACTCGACTCTGCATATACTTCAGTGCGTACTGGTGACTCTCTTGTTTTATATGCTACAGGAAATCAATTGGATAGAATTGGGTTCAAATTAACTGCACTTGCTCCAACCGATGATGAATGCCGCGTAGTTCCTAAAAATGCCCGCGATGGGAATGGCGGTTGGTATACTCCTTATGTGGTTACTGAAGGAGCATCGCTCGATTCAATCCGTGAAGTGGCGTTCGACACTCGCGTTGATACCCTGATGAAATATCTTGAAAAACCAGAAAAAGCAACTTGGCAACTCATCTTTGTCGACGGGGTTGTTCGTCCCGATGTGAAGCTTGGAGATAAGTTGAAAGTAACTTCAGCAAATGGTAAGAAAATTAAGGAGTACTACATTAAAGTAGAAGACTATTTGCCAAGTCACAATGCTGATTTATCGTCGATTACTTGGCCCGACATACCGGAACATTATCGTGGACTTTATGGTTGGAAAGGTGATACCATTCCTGCATTTGCCCCAACAAAATTCAATTACAAGGTTGAAATTCCTTACGATGTTCCTGGCATCCCTGCATTTGTGGCAAAGCCCGAAAACACCGATGCAAAAATTCAGGCTAAACGTGCTGCTACTTTAGCTGGTTCTGTCGAAGATCGTACAATTAAATATACTGTAACAGCAGAAGATGATACAACAATCAATGTTTATTCTATTGAATTGTCGAAAGAACAAGACCTTACCAATGTTCAACCTTTTGTTGCTGAACCGTTTATTTCACAATTTGTTTTCCGTGCCGACTGGAGGCAAACCATGATTGAAATTTGTAATCCTGGAAATCAAGAACTTGATTTAAGCAGGTATTTACTTGTGATGGCTTCAACACAAACAACCTTGGCCGATGCTTTTGCTGTTAACACGACTGTAGATGACTATGCAAATCGTTATAACCGCTATGTTCCGGGATATGTTTGGCAAGACGAAAGTAATTGGGCTGTACAGCCGGCTATGCTTGAGCAAGATTTCAGCGTGAATACAATTGTTGCTCCCGGCGATGTATTTGTTATTGCTTGGGCTGACAGAGTATATAAAGATCGCACTACATTAGATTATCCTGGATTCGATCAAATTGATGTTAACTTCAAAAATGGTTTTAACCCCTGGGGTATTGAATTGAGCCAATCGGAAGATGGTTATTCTAGTTTGGCAACTCTTGTTGGTGGTTGGTTGAACAATACTTGGATTTTATATAAAATCTTAAACGACTCTGTTCTTAATGGTATTAAACCGTTGACAGACCCTGCCGATGTTCAGGCTATTGACGTGATTGGACGCCTTGGTGGCAATGCAATTGGTTCATTGTACGGACAAGATGTAAAAGGAAATCTTGCAGCAATCACCTATGTTCAGAACTCAGGGTTAAAACGTTTGCCACAATATTACAAGGGTAATATAAATCCAGGCGAATCGTTTGGCGATACAACATCAAAACGCCCAGCCGAATGGCTTTTTACAAATGATGCCTATTGGACAGCAAAAGGATACGGATGGCCAACTAATAACTCGATGAACAGCGATGGTATTGGCTCACACGAATTCAACACAATAACCGAATTTATTTCTACCGTTAGTTCTGTGTCTTTTGTGGTGAGCAAAGGATACTCGATGAGCGAAAGCATTGTTGGGCCAGCACCTGGCATTACTGCTGATGAGTTTTTGTCAAAAATATTAAAAGCTGATCCTCTGCAACAACTTACTTTGACAAGGGGAGAAACTACTCTTACTGGTGCCGATGAACTTGTCAATGGTGACCAATTGACTGTTGTTTCTGCAAATAAGAATAACACAACAAAGTATATAATCAACGTAGCAGAAAATGCCCTTGACGACAATGCTCTATTAACCTCAACTGTTTATCAGATTGATGTTACTGATAATACAGGTACTATTACCGGCTTTGCTCCTGGTACTTTATTGAAAACAGTGTTCAATGGGGTAACAGCTCCCGAAACAGCTTCATTGTTTACTGTATACAATGCCGACGGAACGTATGCTTCTTTTAAAAATATGACTGTTGATACCTTCTTGGTCGACGTCGTGGCAACAGATATGGTATTCTTTGAAGTGCTCGCTCAAAATGGGGTGAACAAAATAACCTACCAACTGCTTCCTAATTCTACTCAATCAGATGCGTATGTACTTTCAAATGATTACATGGTTGACCAAACTTCAGGAGTAATTTCACTTATTCCAGATGGAATCAACGTAACTGCATTTATGAATATGTTGATTGCTGCTCCAGGTGCTACTATGGAGCTACAAAACAATATGGGTCAGGTTCGCGAAATGGGAACTATTTATGTTGATGACAAGCTGGTTGTTACAGCAGCCGATGGGACAACAACAAAGGTATACACGTTGAAGATGTACAGTGAAACAGTAGCTGCCCGCCGTGCTTTTGCATATTCTGATGAGTATCTTGTGAACCAAACAAAATTGACAATTACTCTTCCTTATGGTACTGAAATATCGATATCTGATTTTGCAGATATGATTTACCTCTCTGCAGGCGCAACTTTTGTTGTGAAAAACAGCGATGGTTCTGCTAAAGAATCAGGCAATCTTGCTAAGGGAGATAAAATTGTAGTTACTTCTGAAGACGGAACAAAAACAAGAACTTACACTATTGCTTTTGCCGTATCGGCGCCAGTAGTGAAACAAGGTAACATGAAGGTTTATCCAAACCCAACAACTGGTGATGTAAAAATTACCGGAATTGAAAGCGGAAACCTTGTGACAATCTTTAATACGTCCGGATCGAGAATTGCTTCGTTCAAAGCAGCTTCATCGTTCGAGCAAACAGCAATAGAAGGTCCTTCTGGAATGTACTTCATTGTTGTTCAGAATGAGAATGCAGTTGTTGGCCGTTTCAAGGTAATTAAGAAATAAGAACTTTGTTAGTATAACTAAAATGGGATTGCGAAAGCAACCCCATTTTTTTGGATCAATTTAAAAAGTTGGGGGATTAAAAAAATAAGATGAGTTTTGTGTTTTTATAAATTATCAAATGAAACCAGATCAAAACGAACTACAGATAGAGCTTCTCAAGCTCTTATTACCACC